>Ga0308164_10000102_pt1 | contig 245063 bp, 218 predicted proteins | sample PhyTR2_FD_201031 | JGI IMG/M metagenome (GOLD analysis project Ga0308164, IMG submission 201031) | Phyllosphere microbial communities from UC Gill Tract Community Farm, Albany, California, United States - DLSLT.R2 | ecosystem: Host-associated > Plants > Phyllosphere > Unclassified | place... | reverse complement strand
GGGCAGCTGTGGCCGCTGGCCTTGAGCTTCTTGGCGGCTTCGAACACTTCGGGCCAGGTCTTGGGCGCGACGTCGGGGTTCAGGCCGGCCTTCTTGAAGGCGTCCTTGTTGTAATAGAAGATCGTGGTCGAGCTGTTGAACGGGAAGCTCAGCATCTGGCCGTTGGGGGCGGTGTAGTAACCGGCCACGGCGGGGATGTAGGCCTTGGGATCGAAAGCCCGGCCGGCGTCCGACATGACCTTGCCCACGGGCACGGTGGCGCCCTTGGAGGCCATCATCGTCGCGGTGCCGACTTCGAACACCTGCAGGATGTGGGGCGCATTGCCCGAACGGAAGGCAGCGATGGCGGCCGTCATGCTCTCGTCGTACACACCCTTGAAGGTGGGGACGATCTTGTATTCCTTCTGGCTTTCGTTGAACTGCTTGGCCAGGTCGTTGACCCACTCGTTGTTCACGGCCGTCATCGAATGCCACCACTGGATCTCGGTCTGGGCTTGGGCAGAGGCGCAGGTGGCGGCGATGGCCGCGGCAATGGCCAATGATTTGAAATGCATGAAAACTCCTGGGATCGGACGAAAAAACAATCCAGCCATGCTAAGCAAGGCGCGTGACATATTTGTGTCGTGGATTGTGCGCATATGCCGGGTGTCACATCCACGCGTAAACCCGCTGCCAGCATGGCTGGGACCGGGTTTGTGGCAAGAATGTGAAAGAGGCGTAACGCGGGCGAAGCTGCATTTTAGGCCAGCGCCTCCGGCTGACCAGTCCAGGCACACAGGGAAAACACCGATTGCAGTTGGATCGATTGCTTTCTTTTTGCGTTCCTTTTGACGCGGTTTTGATTGCTCCAAACGCCAGCTGCGCCGGGGGCCATCTCCAGCGCGGATGCATCAAGTAACAGGCTGCAGCTTAAAATCGCGATCCCCATGGTTCAGGGCGTGCAAAACGTCCAATACGGTCCACCCCATGAATTTTCCGATTGCGCAGGCCGCCTTGATGGCCAAGGCTGCCGAACCCGCCCGTCTCCGAGAAATCCCCTACAACTACACCTCGTTTTCCGACAGGGAAATCGTGATCCGGTTGCTGGGCACGTCCATGTGGGACGTGTTGAACCAGCTGCGCGAGGAACGTCGCACGGGCCGCTCCGCACGCATGCTCTACGAGGTGCTGGGCGATATCTGGGTGGTGCAGCGCAATCCCTATCTGCAAGACGACCTGCTCGACAACCCCGACCGGCGCCGGGCGCTGGTCGAGGCGCTGCAGCACCGCCTGGCCGAGATCGACAAGCGCCGTGAGCCGGGCGTGGACACCGAGCGCGATGCGCTGGTCGGCCAGCTGGTCGAGGCCGCACGCGGCGCGATCGCCGAATTCAACACCACCTTCGAGGCCGCCGCCGAGCTGCGCCGGCGCGTGCAGCGCACGCTGCGGCGCCTGACGGCCAAGGACAACATCAAGTTCGACGGCCTGTCGCGCGTGAGCCATGTCACGGACGCCACCGACTGGCGCGTCGAATACCCGTTCGTGGTGCTGACTCCCGACACCGAGGCCGAGATGGCCGGCCTGGTCAAAGGCTGCATCGAGCTGGGCCTGACGATCATTCCGCGCGGCGGTGGCACCGGCTACACCGGCGGCGCGATTCCGCTGACCTGGCGCAGCGTGGTGATCAACACCGAGAAGCTGGAGGCCATGACCGAGGTCGAGATGCTGCGCATTCCGGGCCAGGACGCGGAAATCGGCACGATCTGGACCGAAGCCGGCGTGGTCACGCAGCGCGTGGCCGATGCGGCCGAGCGCGGCGGCTTCGTGTTCGCGGTCGATCCGACGTCGGCAGAGGCTTCTTGCATCGGCGGCAACGTGGCGATGAACGCCGGCGGCAAGAAGGCCGTGCTCTGGGGCACGGCGCTCGACAACCTGGTCAGCTGGCGCATGGTCACGCCCGATGCGCAGTGGCTCGAAGTCACGCGCACCGACCACAACATGGGCAAGATCCACGACGCCGAGGTCGCGACCTTCGAGCTGCGCTACTTCGAGGCCGACGGCAAGACGCCGGTGCGCAGCGAGACGCTGAGCATCGCGGGCAAGAGCTTTCGCAAGGAAGGCCTGGGCAAGGACGTCACGGACAAGTTCCTGTCGGGCCTGCCGGGCATCCAGAAGGAAGGCTGCGACGGCCTGATCACCAGCGCGCGCTGGGTCGTGCACCGCATGCCCCAGCACACGCGCACCGTCTGCATGGAGTTCTTCGGCAATGCCAAGGACGCCGTGCCGAGCATCGTCGAGATCAAGGACTTCATGTTTGCCGAGCAAAAGCGCTCGGGCGTGCTGCTGGCCGGTCTCGAGCATCTGGACGACCGCTACCTCAAGGCCGTCGGCTACGCGACCAAGAGCAAGAAGGGCAACGGCCATCTGCCCAAGATGGTGCTGCTCGGCGACATTGCCGGTGACAACGCCGACGACGTGGCGCGCGTGGCGGCCGAAGTCGTGCGCATCGCCAACTCGCGCAATGGCGAGGGCTTCACCGCGGTGAGCGCCGAGGCGCGCAAGAAATTCTGGCTCGACCGCAAGCGCACCGCCGCGATCTCGCGCCACACCAACGCCTTCAAGATCAACGAAGACGTCGTGATTCCGCTGCCGCGCATGGCCGAGTACACCGACGGCATCGAGCGCATCAACATCGAGCTGAGCCTGCGCAACAAGATCCAGCTCTGCGACGCATTGCACGACTTCTTCGCGCATGGCAGCCTGCCGCTGGGCAAGGACGACGACGCGGGCGAGATCCCCTCGGCCGAGCTGCTCGAGGACCGCGTGCAGCAGGCGCTGGAGCTGATTGCGGGCGTGCGCGCCCAGTGGGCCGGCTGGCTGGCCGATGTCGAGACGCTGTTCCCCGAGCTGCAGGACCACAGCCTGCGCGCGAGCTGGAAGGCGCAGATCCGCGCCCCGCTGGCGCAAATCTTCGCGGGCGGCGCGTTCAAGCCGATCCTCGACGAGGCGCAGGCCATCCACCAGAAGGTGCTCAAGGGCCGGGTCTGGGTGGCGCTGCACATGCATGCCGGCGACGGCAACGTGCACACCAATATTCCGGTCAACAGCGACAACTACGAGATGCTGCAGACCGCGCACGAGGCCGTCGCGCGCATCATGGTGCTCGCGCGCCATCTGGACGGCGTGATCTCGGGCGAGCATGGCATCGGCATCACCAAGCTCGAGTTCCTGACCGACGAGGAGCTCGCGCCGTTCGCCGCCTACAAGCAGCGCGTCGACCCCGAGGGGCGCTTCAACAAGGGCAAGCTGATCCGCAACGCGCACCTGAGCGCGGGCGAGCTGCAGCACGACGGCCAGGCAGCGCGCGAGTCGCTGATGTATTCCGACCTGACCAACGCCTACACCCCGAGCTTCGGGCTGATGGGCCACGAGTCGCTGATCATGCAGCAGTCGGACATCGGCGCGATCGCCGACTCCGTCAAGGACTGCCTGCGCTGCGGCAAGTGCAAGCCGGTCTGCGCCACGCATGTGCCGCGCGCCAATCTGCTCTACAGCCCGCGCAACAAGATCCTCGCGACCTCGCTGCTGGTCGAGGCTTTCCTCTACGAGGAGCAGACCCGGCGCGGCGTGTCGATCAAGCACTGGCAGGAGTTCGAGGACGTGGCCGACCACTGCACGGTCTGCCACAAGTGCGCCAACCCCTGCCCGGTCAAGATCGACTTCGGCGATGTGACGATGAACATGCGCAACCTGCTGCGCAAGATGGGCAAGAAGAGCTTCAATCCGGGCAACAAGCTCACGATGACCTTCCTCAACGCGACCAACCCGGACACCATCAAGGTGATGCGCCAGGCGATGGTCGGCGTCGGCTTCAAGGCCCAGCGCTTTGCCGTGGACCTGTTCAAGGGCGTGAGCCGCAGGCAGACCGCGCGTCCGCCCTCCACCGTCGGCAAGGCGCCGATCAAGGAGCAGGTGATCCACTTCATCAACAAGAAGCTGCCCGGCAACCTGCCCAAGAAAACCGCGCGCGCGCTGCTGGACATCGAGAACAAGGACTATGTCCCGATCATCCGCAACCCGCAGGCCACGACCTCCGATACCGAGGCGGTGTTCTACTTCCCGGGCTGCGGCTCGGAGCGGCTGTTCAGCCAGGTGGGCCTCGCGACCCAGGCCATGCTGTGGCATGCGGGCGTGCAGACCGTGCTGCCGCCGGGCTACCTGTGCTGCGGCTACCCGCAGCGCGGCAGCGGCCAGGGCGATGTCGCCGACAAGATGATCACCGACAACCGCGTGCTGTTCCACCGCGTGGCCAACACGCTCAACTACCTCGACATCAAGACCGTCGTCGTGAGCTGCGGCACCTGCTACGACCAGCTCCAGGGCTACGAGTTCGACAAGATCTTCCCGGGCAGCCGGATCATCGACATCCACGAGTTCCTGCTCGAAAAGGGCATCACGCTGGGCCAGGCCGGAGGCTACCTCTACCACGACCCCTGCCATACGCCGATGAAGCTGCAGGACCCGATGAAGACCGTCAAGGGCCTGATGGGCGACCAGGTGCTCAAGAGCGAGCGCTGCTGCGGCGAGTCCGGCACGCTGGGCGTGAGCCGTCCCGACATCTCGACGCAGATCCGTTTCCGCAAGGAAGAAGAGCTGCGCAAGGGCGAGGCCCAGCTCAAGGCCGCGGGCGCGCTCGAGGCGCAGGACAGCGTGAAGATCCTGACCAGCTGCCCGAGCTGCCTGCAGGGCCTGAGCCGCTATGGCGACGACCTGCGCAACGGCCTGCTCGAAGCCGACTACATCGTGGTCGAGATGGCGCGCAAGATCCTCGGCGAGAACTGGATGCCCGAATATGTAGCGCGCGCCAACGCCGGCGGCATCGAACGGGTGCTGGTATGAGCGATGTGAACGGCATGAACGCCAGCTGCGTGCTGTGCACCACCCCGGGCGGGACGCCGGTCTGGCAGGGCGCGCGGCTGCGCGTGATCCGTGCCGACGAGCCGGGTTTCCCGGCGTTCTACCGCGTGGTCTGGACCGCGCACGCGGCCGAGTTCTCCGACCTGTCGGAAGAAGACCGCCTGCTGTGCATGCAGGTGGTGGCCGCCGTGGAGCGCGTGCTGCGTGTGCAGCTCGAGCCGACCAAGATCAATCTCGCGGCGCTGGGCAACATGGTGCCGCACCTGCACTGGCATGTGATCGCGCGCTTCGACTGGGACAGCCATTTCCCCGCGGCCCTCTGGGCGCCGGCGCAGCGCGAGCGCGCGCTGGAGCAGGAAACGGCGCTGGCAGCGCGCTTGCCCGAGGTCGACGCGCACCTGATGGTGACGCTCCAGCCTTGGTCTTGACGCCGTGGCCCTTGAAATTCAACGCATACAGGTGACCTCATGGCAGGCTTGAAACCCGGCATCCCGACCCCCGAATCCCTCACCGTGCATGGCGCCTCGCGCGTGCTCGAGGTGGGTTACTCCGATGGCGCGCAGTTCCGGCTGCCCTTCGAGCTGCTGCGCGTGTACTCGCCCTCGGCCGAAGTCCAGGGCCACGGCCCGGGCCAGGAAGTGCTGCAATACGGCAAGCGCAACGTCGAGATCGTCGCCGTCGAGCCCGTGGGCAACTACGCGATCAAGCCGATCTTCAGCGACGGGCATGAAAGCGGGCTGTTTACCTGGGTTTATCTCTACGAGCTGGGCAGCGAGCAGGAGCAGCGGTGGGCGCAATACCTGCAGCGGCTGGAGGCGGCGGGGGTGGATCGGGATATGCCGATGCCTTCGAAGTCTTCGGGGCATGGATGCAGTAGCCACTGAGTGCGGTGCTCCCATCTAATTCTTGAGAGCAGGCCGTCCACCCTTCGACGGGCTCAGGGCGAACGGTAGGTCGAGGGCGGTTCACTCTTCGACGGCGCCCAGGCAGGCGCAGGGCGGACGCAGAGGCAATCGGCGTAACCGTTCGTCCTGAGCTTGTCGAAGGATGAGCGGCCTGTCCGACAAACTCCCAGACGCCCCATCCAAAGCCAGCCGGCCTGCGGACAATCCCCCTATCAAACCGCCTCGGATGCTATATTAATAGTAGCTTCAGCCGCAGCACCCGCCCGTGCCGCAGCTGAATATTCATTTTGCCGCCGGCCCGGCAAGCCCTGCGATGCCACGGGGTTGTCGCTTATGCCGGTCGCAGGCTTGGCTTAGCATTGATTGCATATGAGCACCACACATTTTGGTTTCGAGACGGTCGACGAGCAGGAGAAGGCGCGCCACGTGCGCGGTGTCTTCGATTCGGTCGCGTCCAAGTACGACGTCATGAACGACCTGATGTCCGGCGGCATGCACCGCGCCTGGAAGGCCTACACCGTCATGGTGGCCAACCTGCGCGAAGGCAGCAAGGTGCTGGATATCGCCGGCGGGACCGGCGACCTGTCGCTGGCGTTTTCCAGGAAAGTGGGCGCGACCGGCGAGGTCGTGCACACCGACATCAACGAAGCCATGCTGCGCGTGGGCCGCAGCCGGCTGATCGACAAGGGCGTGCTGCTGCCGACGTTGGTCTGCGATGCCGAGCAATTGCCTTTTCCCGATGCGCATTTCGATGTCGTCAGCGTGGCCTTCGGCCTGCGCAACATGACGCACAAGGACGCGGCGCTGCGCGAGATGTGCCGCGTGCTCAAGCCCGGCGGCCGGCTGCTGGTGCTCGAGTTCTCGCGCGTCGCCAAGCCGCTGACCAAGGCCTATGACTGGTATTCGTTCAAGGTGCTACCGACGCTGGGCAAGCTGGTCGCGGGCGATGACGCCAGCTACCGCTATCTGGCCGAGTCGATCCGCATGCACCCCAGCCAGGACGAGCTCAAGGCGTTGATGAAGCAGTGCGGCTTCGGCCATGTCGACTACCACAACATGACGGGCGGCATCGTGGCGCTCCATGTGGGTATCAAGTGCTGAGTAGGATGGATGGGAGACACGCCCCCGGGCGTCACGCAAAACGAACAATGGAAGGAAGATGACATGATGAAGCTTTGGTCTGTAGTGCTGGTGGCAATGCTGTCAGTGGTGCACCTCGATGCCGATGCCAAGCGCATGGGCGGCGGCAAGTCCATGGGCCAGCAATCGGGCAATGTGACCCAGCGCAATTCGGCAGCGCCTGGCAATTCCGCTGCGCCGACGCAGAACGCCACCAACAATGCGGCGGCCCGTCCCGGCGCGGCGCCGGCGGCAGCCGCGCCGAAGAAGCCCTGGGGCGCGATGCTCGGCGGCCTGGCCGCGGGCCTGGGTCTGGCCTGGCTGGCGAACTCGCTGGGCTTTGGTGAAGCCTTTGCCAACATGCTGATGTTCGGCCTGCTGGCCATGGCCATCATGGTGGTCGTGGGCATGGTCATGCGTGCCCGCAAGGCCAAGGCGGCCGGCAATGCGCCCGCCGCACGCAGCCCCTTTGCGTTCCAGGGCGCAGGCACTGGCGCAGGCGCCGGCGGCACGGGCGATGTGCCCCTGGCGCGCCAGTACAGCCCGGACAAGGTCGGCAACGATGCCTCGGCCCGTCCCTGGGAAAATCAGGCCACGCCTTTTGAGACCGCACCCGCTGCGGCCCCGGTTTCGGGCACCGCCACCGGTTCGCTGATCGGCTCGGCCCTGCCTTCGACCTGGAGCGTGCCCGAAGGCTTCGACGCCGACGGTTTCCTCACGGCCGCCAAGCGCAATTTCGTGACGCTGCAGGCCGCCTGGGACCGCTCCGACATCGACAGCCTGCGCGCGATGATGACCGACGGTATGCTGTCGGAAATCCGCACCCAGCTGGCCGAGCGTGAAGCCGAGCATCCCGGTGCCGTCAACCAGACCGACGTGCTGATGATCGAGGCCCAGCTGCTGGGTATCGAGGACCTGGGCGACGGCTACATGGCCAGCGTCGAGTTCTCGGGCATGATCCGCGAGGAAGCCTCGGCCAGCCCGAGCCCCTTCCGCGAAGTGTGGAATATGACCAAGCCCAAGAGCGGCAACAGCGGCTGGCTGGTGGCCGGAGTGCAGGCTTTGCAGTAATTTTCCGAAGTGCGCTTGAAAAAACCCAGCAAATCGCAGATTTGCGGTTGAGACTAGGCGCGGGGCCGCAGACAGTGCAAATAGCACGGCAAGGCACCGCAACGACGTATCAAGGGTTTTGTCAGGCGCACCAAGTAGGGAATAATCGGGGACTATGGCAACACAGTCCCCTTTTTCTTTCCTGAACGGCCTCCTGGAACGCGTTGTGACAGGCCCGCAACTTCCGTCCTGGCTGGTGCACGAAGTGCAGCAGCGTACGGTGCTGTTCCTCAACCATGTGCTGATGCAGGAAAAGGCGGCAATGGAGCGTCTGGTGCGGCAAAAAGGCCGCGTCGCACGCGTCCAGTGGCGCTCCTACACCATGGCGCTGGCGATCACGCCCGCCGGCCTGCTCGATCTGGCCGAGGCGGGCGCGGTGCCCGACCTGCAGCTTGAAATCACTGACACCTCGCCGCTGGCGCTGGCCCAGGCCGCGCTGCGCGGCGACAAGCCCGCGATCCGCATCGAAGGCGATGTGCAGCTGGCGGCGGACATCAACTGGCTGGTCGACAACGTGCAGTGGGATATCGAGGAAGACCTCGCGCGCGTCATTGGCGATGCGCCCGCGCACACCGTGTCGAGCGTTGCCCGCAAGGCCGCGCAGACCCTGCGCAGCTTCGTTGGCGCGCGCGGTGCGAAGGCGGGCGAGACGCGTCCCGGGGACATCGGCGGCCGGAACCTGCCATGAGCCGCTTGCTGCGGGGGTTGACCATCGTCTGGGTGGTGTTTCGCTACGGGCTCGATGAGCTGGTGCTCTCGGGTTTCAAGCACCCGTCTTTGCGCCTGCTGAGCCGCGTGCTCACGGTGGGCCGGCGTTTCCATGAGCCGCGCGGCCAGCGCCTGCGCGAGGCGCTCGAGCGGCTCGGGCCGATCTTCGTCAAGTTCGGCCAGGTGCTGTCGACGCGCAGCGACCTGCTGCCGCCCGACGTCGCGCTCGAGCTCGCACGCCTGCAAGACCGCGTGCCGCCCTTTCCCGCCGAGATCGCCGTCGCCACCATCGAGCGCTCGTTCCAGAAGCCGCTGTCCGAGATCTTCGTGAGCTTCGACCATCAGCCCGTGGCGAGCGCCTCGATTGCGCAGGTGCATTTCGCGGTGCTGCGCGACCGCGCAGGGGTCGAGCATGAGGTCGCGGTGAAGGTGCTGCGCCCGGGCATGCTGGCGGTGATCGACAAGGACCTGCAGCTGATGCACATGATGGCGCGCTGGGTCGAGCGCCTGTCGTCGGACGCCAAGCGCCTCAAGCCGCGCCAGGTCATTGCCGAATTCGACAACTACCTGCACGACGAGCTCGACCTGATCCGCGAAGCCGCCAATGCCGCGCAGCTGCGCCGCAACATGGACGGTCTGGACCTGGTGCTGATTCCCGAGATCCACTGGGATTTCTGCCATCCGCAGGTCATGGTCATGGAGCGCATGAAGGGCGTGCCGATCAGCCAGGTCGAGCGGCTGCGCGAGGCCGGGGTGGACATTCCCCAGCTCGCGCGCGATGGCGTGACGCTGTTTTTCACGCAGGTGTTTCGCGACGGCTTCTTCCATGGCGACATGCACCCGGGCAACATCCAGGTGAGCCTCGATCCGCAGACCTTCGGGCGCTACATCTCGATCGACTTCGGCATCGTCGGCACACTGACCGAGTTCGACAAGGAATACCTCGCGCAGAACTTCACGGCGTTCTTCCGCCGCGACTACAAGCGCGTGGCGCAGCTGCACATCGAAAGCGGCTGGGTGCCGCCCACGACGCGCGTCGAGGAGCTCGAGTCGGCGATCCGCGCGGTCTGCGAGCCCTATTTCGACCGTCCGCTCAAGGAGATCTCGCTGGGCATGGTGCTGATGCGGCTGTTCCAGACCTCGCGGCGCTTCCAGGTGGAAATCCAGCCGCAGCTGGTACTGCTGCAGAAGACCCTGCTCAACATCGAGGGCCTGGGCCGCCAGCTCGACCCCGACCTCGACCTGTGGAGCACGGCCAAGCCCTTCCTCGAGAAGTGGATGCTCGACCAGATGGGGCCGCAGCGCCTGTGGCGCGAGCTGAAAAACGAGGCGCCGACCTATGCCAAGCTGCTGCCCGAGCTGCCGCGTCTGCTGTACCGAGCGCTGCGCCGCGACGAGGGCGACCAGAGCCGGGTGCTGCAGGAGCTGCTCAAGGCCCAGCAGCGCACCAACAGCCTGCTGCAGGCGCTGATCTATGGCGCCGCGGGCTTCCTGCTGGGGCTGCTGGTGATGCAGTTCGTGGTCCGGATACACATCTATTGAGCCTGGCAAAGGGGCCGCCGGGCCCCTTGCGCGCTGCCCCACGCCCCCATGGTTTTTCGACGCGCGCATCATTTGCACCACAGATTGCCGCCGATGGCATGAAGCGCGGCTATTGCCTTGATAATCCGCAGCGGTTTTGACAATACCCGGGATTGGGAGCGCGCCATGTTGATCACCTTCATCGTCCTGTACCTGCTCGCTTCCATTGGAATCGGCCTGTACGCGGCCACACGTGTCAAGAACACGTCCGACTATGCGCTGGCTGGGCGCAGCCTGCCGCTGGCGGTGGTCGTCGCGACGACCTTCGCGACCTGGTTCGGTTCGGAGACGGTGCTGGGCGTGTCGGCGCAGTTCGTCAAGGAGGGCCTGGGCGGCGTGGTCGAGGACCCGTTTGGCGCAGGCATGTGCCTGGTGCTGGTCGGGCTGTTCTTTGCCTACAAGCTCTACCAGAAGAACCTGCTGACGATCGGCGACTACTACCGCCTGCGCTTCGGCCGCACGATCGAGGTGCTGTGCTCGCTGATCATCATCTGCAGCTACCTGGGCTGGGTCGGCGCGCAGATCACGGCGCTGGGCCTGGTGTTCAACCTGCTCACCCAGGGCGCGATGTCGGTCACGGCCGGCATGCTGCTGGGCACGCTGGTGGTGCTGATCTACACGCTCTATGGTGGCATGTGGTCGGTGGCAATGACCGATTTCGTGCAGATGATCGTGATCGTCGCCGGGCTGGCGCTGATTGCCTGGTACGCGGCCGACCTGGCCGGCGGGGCAGGGCGCGTGATCGAGTTTGCGGCTTCCGAAGGCAAGTTCCGCTTCTTCCCCGAAAACGCGAGCGCGCGCGAATGGCTGTTCTTCATTGCCGCGGGCATCACCATGATGCTCGGCTCGATTCCGCAGCAGGACGTGTTCCAGCGCGTGATGTCCTCGAAGAATGCCTCGGTGGCGCGGCGTGGCCCGATCATCGGCGGCATTTTCTACATCCTGTTCGCGTTCGTGCCGATGTTCGTCGTGACGGCCGCGGTGCTGATCATGCCCGACACCGCCGCCGCGCTGCTGGCCGACGATCCGCAAAAGCTCCTGCCGACGCTGGTGATGGAGCGCATGCCGCTGGCGCTGCAGATCGCGTTCTTCGGCGCGCTGCTGTCGGCCATCATGTCGACCGCCTCGGCCACGCTGCTCGCGCCCTCGACGGCCTTCGTCGAGAACATCCTGCGCAATGTCTATCCGAACCTGTCGGATGCGGCCACGCTCAAGGCCATGCGGCTGTCGGTGCTGGTCTTCACGCTGTGCGTGCTGGCATACGCGATCACCATGCAGGGCAGCTCGATCTATGAAATGGTCTCGGGTGCCTACCAGGTGCCGCTGGTGGGCGCGCTGGTGCCGCTGGCCGCGGGCCTGTACTGGAAGCGCGCGACCACCCAGGGCGCGCTTGCGGCCGTGTTCATGGGCCTGGGCGTCTGGCTGCTGGTGATCTGCGTGCCGGGCTGGAGCGAGCTGTTTCCGCAGCAGCTCGCGGGCCTGCTGGCAGCGGCTGTGGGCATGGCGGCCGGATCGCTGCTGCCGCAGTGGTTCGACAACCAGCGCGCGGCCGGGCATTGTTTTGTCACCCCCTGAGCGGCTCACGCGGCAGGCGCCGAGCCCGCTTCCCCCTCTCATCCTTCGGTGGAGGGGGCGGCCCGCGTAGGGACGCCACCTTCGGTGCGGGGCGGCCCTTCCTCGGTGGCCCTGAGCTGGGCGATGCCGGCTTTAGAAGCCGTGAACATCTCGCCTTACCAAAGAACAAGAGAATGCTTGAGTTTGCGGTTGGCTTAACACAGCCCTGCCAGCCCCAAGTTGGAGGCGCAAGCCTATAATTGAAGGTTTTGCACTTTCCCCCGATACAAAGCGCTATGCCGATTTACGCCTACAAGTGTGGTTCCTGTGGTCACGCCAAGGATGTGCTGCAGAAGATGTCCGATGCGGTGCTGACGCAGTGCCCGGCCTGCAACGCCCAGGCGTTCTCGAAACAGCTCACGGCCCCGGGCTTTCAGCTCAAGGGCACGGGCTGGTATGCCACCGATTTCAAGAACGGCAGCAAGCCGGCAGCCGTGGCCCCGGCAGCGGCCGGTGCGTCCACTGATGCGGCTGCTGCCTCCGCCACTGCGGCCCCGGCTGCCGCAGCGCCTGCAGCGCCTGCAGCCCCTGCCGCCAGCGCCGGCACGGCTACCTGAGTTCCGCCATGGCTGCCTTGCGCAAGTGGCTCTTCACCGGCCTGCTGGTGATCGTTCCAGGTGTGATCACCGTCTGGGTGCTCAACTGGATCGTCGGCACGCTGGACCAGACGCTGACCATCCTGCCCGAAGCCTGGCAGCCCGACCGGCTGCTGGGCCTGCACATTCCCGGCTTCGGCGTGCTGCTGACGCTGGCGATCCTGCTGATCGTCGGTTTCGCGGCCAGCAACTTCGCCGGCCGCAAGCTGGTGTCCTGGGGCGATGCGGTGGTGAGCCGCATTCCCGTCGTGCGCTCGATCTACTCGAGCGTCAAGCAGGTCTCCGACACGCTGTTCTCCGAAAGCGGCAATGCGTTTCGCACGGCCGTGCTGGTACAGTGGCCGCGCGAAGGCGTCTGGACCGTGGCATTCGTCACCGGCTCGCCCAGTGGCGAGATCGCCGCCTACCTGCGCGACGAATACCTCAGCGTGTTCGTGCCCACGACACCCAACCCCACCGGGGGCTATTTCGTGATCGTGCGCAAGAGCGAATGCATTGAACTCGACATGAGCGTGGATGCCGCGCTCAAGTACATCGTCTCGATGGGCGTGGTGACGCCACCCGACACCACGCTCGCGGATAAATAACAAACCCTGTCGCGCCCTTCGCGGGCGCAGGAAGACTAGCCATGGCCATGCGCTCCCACTATTGCGGTCTTGTGACCGAAGCCCTGTTGGGCGAAACCGTCACCCTGTCGGGCTGGGTGAACCGCCGCCGCGACCACGGTGGCGTGATCTTCATCGACCTGCGCGACCGCGAAGGCTATGTGCAGGTGGTCTGCGACCCCGACCGCGCCGAGATGTTCGCCACCGCCGAAGGCGTGCGCAACGAGTTCTGCGTGCAGGTCAAGGGCCTGGTGCGCGCGCGCCCCGCGGGCACGACCAACGACAAGCTCAAGAGCGGCCAGATCGAAGTGCTGTGCCATGAGCTCAACGTGCTCAACGCCTCCGTCACGCCGCCGTTCCAGATCGACGACGACAACCTGTCGGAAACCGTGCGCCTGACGCACCGCGTGCTCGACCTGCGTCGCCCGTACATGCAGAAGAACCTGATGCTGCGCTACAAGGTCAGCATGGAAGTGCGCAAGTTCCTCGACGCCAACGGCTTCGTCGACATCGAGACCCCGATGCTCACCAAGAGCACGCCCGAAGGCGCGCGCGACTATCTCGTGCCCAGCCGCGTGCATGACGGCCAGTTCTTCGCGCTGCCGCAGTCGCCCCAGCTGTTCAAACAGCTGCTGATGGTCGCCGGTTTCGACCGCTACTACCAGATCACCAAGTGCTTCCGCGACGAAGACCTGCGCGCCGACCGCCAGCCCGAATTCACCCAGATCGATATCGAAACATCGTTCATGGATGAGCAGGAAATCCGCGACATGTTCCAGGGCATGATCAAGAGCGTGTTCCAGACCGCGCTGGGCGTGGACCTGGGCGAGTTCCCGGTCATGAGCTACCAGGAAGCGGCGCGCCTGTACGGCTCGGACAAGCCCGATCTGCGCGTCAAGCTGGAATTCACCGAGCTGACCGACGTGATGGCCGATGTCGACTTCAAGGTGTTCTCCGCGCCCGCGACCACGCCCGGCGGGCGCGTCGTGGCGCTGCGCGTGCCCGGCGGCGCGGCCATCAGCCGCGGTGAGATCGACGGCTACACCGAGTTCGTCAAGATCTACGGTGCCAAGGGCCTGGCCTGGATCAAGGTCAACGAAGCCGCCAAGGGCCGCGAAGGCCTGCAGTCGCCGATCGTCAAGAACCTGCACGATGCGGCACTGGCCGAGATCGTCAAGCGCACCGGCGCGCAGGACGGCGACCTGATCTTCTTTGGCGCCGACAAGGAAAAGATCGTCAACGACGCGATCGGCGCGCTGCGCATCAAGGTCGGCCACAGCGATTTCGGCAAGGCCAACGGCCTGTTCGAAGACCGCTGGGCACCGCTGTGGGTGGTCGACTTCCCGATGTTCGAGCATGACGAAGACAACGACCGCTGGGTCGCCGTGCACCACCCCTTCACCGCGCCCAAGGACGGCCATGAAGACCTGATGGTCAACGACCCGGGCAAGTGCATTGCCAAGGCCTACGACATGGTGCTCAACGGCTGGGAAATGGGCGGCGGCTCGGTGCGTATCCACCGCGCCGAAGTCCAGAAGAAGGTGTTCGACGCGCTCAAGATCTCGCCCGAAGATGCGCAGCAGAAGTTCGGCTTCCTGCTCGACGCGCTGCAGTACGGCGCGCCGCCGCACGGTGGCCTGGCCTTCGGCCTGGACCGCATCGTCACGATGATGACCGGTGCCGAGTCGATCCGCGACGTCATTGCCTTCCCCAAGACCCAGCGCGCGCAGTGCCTGCTGACGCAGGCGCCTAGCCCGGTCGATGAAAAGCAACTGCGCGAACTCCATATCCGTCTCCGGAATCTGGACGCCGCAAAGGCCTGATGGCCTGGCGCCGCAGGCGCCGTTCATGCGAAGGCACCGCCCTGAATTCAGGCCGGTGCCTTTTTCATCTGCGCCGCAGCTGCGCGGGCGCACAATGGCCCATGCCCAAGATTCCCCAATCCGTGCTGGTGGTGATCCACACGCCGCAGCTCGAGGTGCTGCTGCTGCAGCGCGCGGGGCAGCCCGAATTCTGGCAGTCGGTCACGGGCAGCAAGGATTTCACGGAGGAAGCCTGGGATGCCGTGGCCGCGCGCGAAGTGCGCGAGGAAACCGGCATCGAGGCGCTGGCCGAAGGCTGCGATCTGCGTGACTGGCAGCTCGAGAACATCTACACCATCTATCCCGAATGGCAGCACCGGTATGCGCCGGGCGTCTGGCACAACACCGAGCGCGTGTTCGGGCTGGAGGTTCCGTCCTACACCGGGGTGCGCTTGAATCCTTGCGAGCACACCGCATTTGCTTGGCATCCTTGGCTGGAAGCGGCGGACCGCTGCGCGGCCGCATCGAATGCCGAAGCCATTCTGCTCTTGCCTCGGCTGGCTGCTTCCCTTCCTCGCTCTCACCGCTGTACATGACTGTTTCCAATCACTCCGATCCCGGCATCCTGCGCGTCGCCACCTACAACATCCACAAGGGTGTGCAGGGGCTGGGGCCGACGCGGCGGCTGGAGATCCACAACCTGGGTCTGGCGGTCGAGCAGCTCGACGCCGATATCGTGTGCCTGCAGGAAGTGCGCAAGATGAACCGCCGCGAGGCGCTGTATTTCGACCGCTGGCCCGAGCTGTCGCAGGCCGAATACCTCGCGCCCGAAGGCTATGAGGCGATCTACCGCACCAATGCCTTCACGCGCGACGGCGAGCATGGCAATGCGCTGCTCTCGCGCTGGCCCGTCGTGGGGCACAGCCACGAGGACATCTCCGACCACCGTTTCGAGCAGCGCGGCCTGCTGCATGTCGAGATCGATGTGGACGGGCGGCGCGTGCATACGATCGTGGTGCATCTGGGCCTGATCCGCGGCAGCCGGATGCGCCAGATCGCGCAGCTGCAGCGCTTCATCGAGCGCGAGGTACCGCCGGGCGTGCCGCTGGTCGTGGCCGGCGACTTCAACGACTGGGGCGGGCAGATCAAGCGCATGCTGGCCGGTTTCGGGCTGTACGAGTTCGACGAGGGCGTCGATGTGCTGACCTATCCCTCGCGCCTGCCGCTGGCCCAGCTCGACCATGTCTATGTGCGCGGGCTCACGCCCTGCGGGCTGCATGTGCCCCGGGGCAAGATCTGGTGGCGCATGTCCGACCATCTGCCGCTGATCGCCGAATTCAAGCTGTAGCGCGCGCACTATTGCTGCGCTGCGCGCGCAAGTCCCTTGCCATGGGCGACGGGTCAATCGCTGGTAGGATGCCCGGATGCTCAGAGAATCCGCTGCCGACATGACCACAGCCAGCCCCGACGAGGGCACGCCCGTTTCCGTGAAGATCCGCGAGCGGCTTGCGGCGGCGCGCAAGCGCTTCAACGCCAACGACAACATCGCGGAATTCATCGAGCCCGGCGAGCTCGAGAAGCTGCTCGATGAAGTCGAGCACAAGATGCAGGGCGTGCTCGACAGCCTGGTCATCGACACCGCCAAGGACCACAACACCCGCACCACCGCGCGGCGCGTGGCCAAGATGTATGTCAACGAGGTGTTCAAGGGCCGCTACACGCAGGCCCCGCCGATCACCGAGTTCCCCAACGCCGAGCATCTCAACGAATTGATGATTGTCGGCCCGATCACCGTGCGCAGCGCCTGCAGCCACCATTTCTGCCCCGTCATCGGCAAGATCTGGATCGGCGTGCTGCCCAATGAGCACACCAACGTGATCGGCCTGTCGAAGTACGCGCGCCTGGTCGACTGGGTCATGGGCCGTCCGCAGATCCAGGAAGAGGCCGTGGTGCAATTGGCCGACCTGATCATGGAGAAGACCCAGCCCGATGGCCTGGCCATCGTGATGGAGGCCTCGCATTTCTGCATGTCCTGGCGCGGCGTGCGCGAGATGGACTCGAAGATGCTCAACTCGGTGATGCGCGGCGTGTTCCTCAAGGACCCGAACCTGCGCCGTGAATTTCTCTCGCTGATTCCCGGAAGGAACTGATCCATGCTGGTGCGCCTGATCTATGCAAGCCGTGCGGCCGACGACTCTGCCGCTGCGATCGAAGCCATCCTGACCCAGGCGCGCGAGCACAATCCCGCCTCGGGCATCACCGGCGTGCTGTGCTACGGCGGCGGCGTGTTCCTGCAGGCGATCGAGGGCGGACGCTCGCAGGTCAGCGCGCTGTTCGGCCATATCCAGCGCGATGCGCGCCACCAGGACGTGGAGCTGCTGCACTACGAGGAAATCGACGAGCGGCGCTTTGGCGGCTGGACCATGGGGCAGGTCAACCTGTCGCGCATCAACCATGCGATCGTGCTCAAGTATTCGGAGTCGATGGAGCTCAATCCCTATGCGGTGTCGGGGCGGATGTCGCTGGCGCTGCTGGAGGAGTTGATGGCGACGGCTTCCATTGTGGGCAGGGGGTAATGTTGCCCCCACGCTTGCTCGCTTCGCGTAGCTGCGCTGCCCCCCAAGGGGGCCCTCGCCGCCTTGGGGCGGCCCGGCGGCGGCTCGATTCGCCCTTCTCAAACTCTCTGCTAGACCGTCCCGCCCTCCGCTAGCACCTCCCCTCGCACCGGGAGGCTGTAGCCTGTCAAAGGGGTCTGGTGTTCTGAAATTTCTGAATGCCCACCCCCGAAACCCTCCTCACCTTCTTCACCCTCTCCCTCCTGCTGGCGCTGAGCCCCGGCCCCGACAATCTGTTCGTGCTGCTGCAGTCGGCGCGGCATGGCGCGCGCGCCGGCATGGCGGTGACCGTGGGGCTGTGCATCGGGCTGGTGGGGCATACGGCGGCCGTGGCGCTGGGGCTGGCCGCGGTGTTTGCATCGTCGCCGCTGGCCTTCATGGTGCTCAAGTATTGCGGTGCGGCCTATCTCGCGTGGCTGGCCTGGCAGGCCTGGCATGCGCCCGTGACGCAGGCCGATACGGCGGCGCGCCCGTCCGATGCCTTGATGGATGCGCAGGCGCTGCGCCGCATGGTCGCGCGCGGCGTGCTCATGAATCTCACCAACCCCAAGGTGCTGATGTTTTTCCTGGCCTTCCTGCCGCAGTTTGCCGACCCGGCGCGCGGCCGCCTCGCGCCGCAGATCATGGCGCTGGGCGGCGTGTTCATGCTGGCGGCGCTGCTGGTGTTTGGCGCGATGGCCTGCTTCTCGGGCGCGTTCGGGCGGCTGCTGCAGCGCTCGGCCAGCGGCCAGCGCTGGCTCAATCGGTTGACGGCATTGGTCTTCGTGGGCCTGGCCTTGCGGCTGGCGTCACTGCAGCGCTGAATCAAAGCACCCCCTGAGCGGCTCACGCCGCTTCCCCCTCTCATCCTTCGGTGGGGGGGGACGGCAGCCTCGGTGCGGGGCGGCCCTTCCTCGCTGCCCCTCTGCTGGGCCACGCCAGTTTCAAAAGCTTTGCCCTGTAAATAACGACGAGGGTTTTAGCTCCAAGACAGTACCGACAGGTCGTTCACGAATACCGGCATATCCTTCCACAGCCCGCGCAGGCCTTTCTTCGCCACCGTGACCCATTGCGGCTGGTAGAGAAACGCATGCACCGATTCCTGCGCGATCAGGCGCTGGGCGTCGCCCAGCAGCCGCGCGCGGTCGGCGGGACGGGGAGCGCGCTTGATCTGGTCGTAGAGCGTGTTGAACTGCTGCGACTCGTAGCCCCAGTAGTAGTCGGGCTTGGCGAAGTTGCCCAGGTCAAAGGGCTCGACATGCGAAATGATCGTCAGGTCGTAGTTCTTGTTGCCATAGGTGCCGCTGAGCCACTGTGCCCATTCGACGTTCTGCAGCTTGACCTGGATGCCGATCTTGGCGAGCTGCGCCGCGATCACTTCGCCGCCCTGGCGCGCGTAGGGCGCGGGCGGCAGCGTCATGGTCAGCGTCAACGGCAGCTTCACGCCGGCCTCGGCCAGCAGCGCCTTGGCCTTGGGCAGGTCATAGGGGTTGATGCCCGTCGTGTCGACATAGCCAAAGGCCGTCGGCACGTAGTAGCTGCCGATCGGCACGCCATAGCCTTCGGCCGCGCCGTCGATCACCACCTTGCGGTCGATGGCGGCGGCAATGGCGCGGCGCACGCGCACGTCGCTCAGCGGCTTGCGCGCGTTGTTCATCGCCATGATGGTCTTGGCGCGCGAGCCGCTGACCAGCACCTCGAAGCGCGGGTTGGCCTTGAACTGTGCGATGGAGCGCGGCGACACGCGCGGGAAGCAGTCGACGTCGCCGGCCATCAGCGCCGCGACCTGGGCCGCAGGATCGGGAATGAAGCGGAAGGTCGCGCGCTGGATCTGGATGTCGCGTGCCGCGCGGAAGTCCTTCCAGGCGGTGAGCGTGACCGATGCGCCCTTGCTCCAGCGGCCGATCTGGTAGGGGCCGGTGCCCACGGGCTGGGTGGCGTTGGTGGCAGCGCTCTTGGGCTCGACGATGATCGAGGTGGCCTGGCCCAGCACGAACAGGAAGTCGGGGTCGACATCCTCGTTGACGATGGTCACCGTGTGGGGGTCGACGATCTGGATGCGCAGGCCGGTGAAGTTGCGCTTGTCCTTGTTGGTGCTCTTGTCGCCGGCCGCGCGCTCGAAGGAGAACTTCACCGTTTCGGCGTTGAAAGGCTCGCCGTTGTGGAACTTGACGTTGCGGCGCAGCTTGAAGGTGAAGGTCTTGAGATCGGTGCCGACTTCCCAGCTCTCGGCCAGCAGCGGCGAGACGCTGCCGTCGGAGTTGATCTTGGTCAGCGTCTCGAACAGGTTGTACTGCACGATCTCGGCAATGGACGAGGCGGCGCTGGCGGTGGGGTCGAGCCCCGGCGGCTCGAGCGTGAGCGCGATCACGACATTGTTCTTCTTGTCCTGGGCCAGGGCGCTCCAGGGCGCGAGAAAGGTCGTGCTGGCCAGGGTGCTGGCGGCCAATGCGCGGCGGCGATTCAACATGGGGGGTCTCCGGGACGAATTTCTGCGGACGGGCCCAGCCGGTGCAGGCTGGCGATCCCGCTTTTTACACTATTGTGCCGCTGGCTGCCGCGCGTTCGCGGCGGCGCGCGCGGGCACGCCCCGGCGCGATCTGCGGCACGGCCGCGACCAGCGCGCGGGTATAGGGGTGGCGGGGCGCCGCAAACAGCTGCGCGGGTGCGCCGCGCTCGACGATCTGCCCCTGGTAGAGGACGACCACTTCGTCGCACAGCTGCTGCACCACGGCCAGGTCATGGCTGATCAGGAGATAGCCCAGGCCGTGCTGCTGCTGCAGATCGCGCAGCAGGTTCAGCACCTGGGCCTGCACCGACACATCGAGCGCGCTCACCGGCTCATCGGCGACGATCAGGCGCGGGCGCGTGATCAGCGCGCGTGCAATCGCGATGCGCTGGCGCTGGCCGCCCGAGAATTCATGCGGGTACTTGTCGAGATCGGCGCTGCGCAACCCCACCTCGGCCAACGCCTGCGCGACCTGCTCGCGCTGCTCGAGGCGGTTGCCCAGGCCCAGGGCCTGCAGCGGCTCGCCGACGATGCGCGCGACGCGCTGGCGCGGATCGAGCGAGCCATAGGGGTCCTGGAACACCATCTGGAAGTCGCGCCGCGCCGCGCGCAGCGCCTGGGGCGCGAGCCGGTGCACGTCCTGGCCGAGGATCCGCACCTGGCCCGCATCGGGCCGGTCCAGCGCCATGACCAGCCTTGCCAGCGTCGATTTGCCCGAACCCGATTCGCCGACCACGCCCAGGCTGCGTCCGGGCTCCACGCGCAGGCTCACGCCGCGCAGCGCCTCGATGCGCGACGCAGCGCGCCACAGCTGCTCGCGCGGCAGGCGGTAGCTGCGCGCGAGGTCGGTGACTTCCAGCAAGGCAGGGGAGGGCATCATGGCGGAAGGTGGGCGCTGACCGGCGCCTGTACGACTTCGGGGCGCAGGCAGCGGGTCCAGTGGTCCATGGCCCCGTCCACGCGCGTGGCTGCGGGGCGCTGGCGCGTGCACAGCTCGACGGTATGCGCGCAGCGCCCCGCGAACGGGCAGCCGGGCGGCAAATCAGCCAGCGCGGGCACGCTGCCGGCAATGGTCGGCAGGCGCGAGGGCACCGCGCCCAGCTGGGGCCGGGCGGCGAGCAGCGCGCGCGTGTAGGGGTGGCCCAGATGGCCGAAGATGGCCTCGGTCGGGCCGCTTTCGACCACGCTGCCGCCATACATCACCAGCATCTGGTCGACGTTCTGCGACACCACGGCCAGATCGTGCGAGATCAGCAGCAGCGCCATGCCGCGCTCCTCGACCAGGTCGCTGATCAGGTCGAGGATCTGCTGCTGGATGGTCACGTCCAGCGCCGTCGTCGGCTCGTCGGCAATCAGGAGATCGGGCTCGCAGGCCAGCGCCATCGCGATCGTGATGCGCTGGCGCTGGCCGCCCGAGAATTCATGCGGGTAGGCGTCGGCGCGGCGCGCGGCGTCGGCAATGCCCACGCGCTCGAGCAGCGCCACCGCCTGGCGCCGCGCGGCGCCCGCGTCGAGCCCGCGGTGGCGGCGCAGCGGCTCGGCGACCTGGCGGCCGATGCGGTGCAGCGGGTTGAGCGCCGTCATCGGCTCCTGGAAGATCATCGCCATGCGGTTGCCGCGCAGTGCGCAGCGTTCGGACTCTCCCAGGCCGATCAGCTCCTGCCCATCGAAGCGGATGCTGCCCGCAAGCCGCGCGTTGTCCGGCAGCAAGCCCATCAGCGCCATTGCGGTGAGCGACTTGCCGCTGCCCGACTCGCCGATGAGGCCCAGCGCCGCGCCGCGCTCCAGCGTGAAATCCATGTCGCGCACTGCCACGACCGGGCCGCGCGGCGTGGCCAGCGTGAGCTGCAGTCGGGAGACTTCGAGCAGTGCCATGGTGTCAGCGCGCGCGTGCCAGGCGCGGGTCGAGCAGGTCGCGCAGGCCGTCGCCCAGCAGGTTCAGGCCCAGCACCGCGAGCGCAATGGCCAGGCCCGGCCAGATCGCCAGCAGCGGCGCCTCGAACATGAGGGTCTGGGCTTCGCTGAGCATGCGGCCCCAGGACGGCTGCGGCGGCTGCGTGCCAAGCCCCAGATACGACAGCGCGGCCTCGGCCAGGATCGCGATCGCGAACTGGATCGTGGCCTGCACGATCAGCATCGGCAGGATGTTGGGCAGCACATGCTCCCAGGTGATGGACCAGCGGTTGCGACCGCAGGCGCGCGCCGCGAGGATGTATTCGCGCGACCAGACGGCGTTGGCCGAGGCGCGCGTGACGCGCGCGAAGGTCGGGATGTTGAAGATGCCGATGGCGATGATCGCGTTGACGATGCCCGGGCCGAACACCGCCGTCAGCATGATGGCCGACAGGATCGCGGGAAACGCAAAGGTGAAGTCGGCCAGCCGCATGATCGCTTCTTCGACCCAGCCCCGGCGCGCCGCGGCCAGCAGGCCCAGCGCCGTGCCCAGCAGCAGGCCGATGCCCACGGCAATCAGGCCGACCAGGATCGAGTTGCGGGCCCCGACCAGCAGCAGCGAAGCCACATCGCGGCCAAAGGCATCGGTGCCGAGCCAATGTGCGGCGCCGGGCGGCTGGAGCTTGGAAGGAAGATCCATTTCATAGGGCGACCAGGGCGTCCACACGAACGACAGGCCCGCGGCCAGCAGCAGCAGCGCCGTCAGCACCGCGCCCAGCACCAGGCTGCGCTGGCGCAGCGCGCGCTGCCAGGCGCTGGGTTCAAGGGTCGCAGAGGTATTCATAGATCGCTGGCCTTGAGGCGCGGATCGATCGCCGCATACAGCAGGTCGACAATGAAATTGACCAGCACCACCATCGCCGCGAGCAGCATCACGCAGTTGCGCACCACGATCAGGTCGCGGTTGGCGATCGACTGGAAGATCAGCCGGCCGAGCCCCGGCAGATAGAACACGTTCTCGACCACGATGGTGCCCGCGAGCAGGTTCGCGAACTGCAGGCCCATCACCGTGACGACCGGCACCATCGCATTGCGCAGCACATGGCCCCAGAGCACGGCGCGCGCGCTCAGCCCCTTGGCGCGCGCGGTGCGCACGAAGTCCTCGCGCATGACGTCCAGCACCGCCGAGCGCGTGATGCGCGCGAGGATCGCGGCCTGCACGACGGCCAGCGAGATGGCAGGCAGCAGCAGCGCCTTGAGCGCCAGCCAGAAGCCGCCGCCCGCTTCTTCGGTCCAGCCCGGGAAACCGCCCGCCGAGAACCACTGCAGCTTCACCGAGAACAGCAGTATCAACAGGATCGCGAACCAGAAGTTGGGAATGGCGATGCCCAGCTGGGCCAGCCCCATCACGCCCATGTCGCCCCAGCGGCCGTGGCGCGAAGCCGCGTAGACGCCGGCGGCCAGCGCCAGCAGCGTGGTGATCAGCATCGCCATGACCGCCAGCGGCACGGTGAGCGCCAGGCGCTCGAGCACCAGATCGAACACCGGGCTGCCATAGGCATAGCTGTTGCCCAGGTCCAGCACCAGCATGCCGCCGACCCACTGCAGATAGCGCTGCCAGGCCGGCTGGTCGAGGCCCAGCTGCGCAGCCAGCGCCTGCACGGCCTCGGGCGCGGCATCGGGCCCCATCAGCACCTGCGCGGCATTGCCGGGCAGCACCTCGAGCACCACGAACACCACGGCCGACGTGGCAACCAGGGTGGCGATCAGGGTGAGGAGGCGTTTGAGGAGAAAGACACTCATGGGAAGGGGCGGGGCCAGGCTCTGGCGCGGTGGTGCAGAGCATAGCGGCAAATGGCCTGCTTCCATGCCCGCTGGCGCAGCGGGACTATGGCTGCGGCGGGATAATCGCCGTCATATGAAACCTGTGCCGTCCCTTTCGTTGCTTTGCCAGGCGCTGCAATGCGCGCGCGGGGGTCCGGCATGGCCCTGATGATCACCGACGAGTGCATCAACTGCGACGTCTGCGAGCCCGAGTGCCCGAACGACGCGATCTACATGGGCGAGCTGATCTACGAGATCGCGCCCTCCAAGTGCACCGAATGCGTGGGCCACTTCGACGAGCCGCAATGCGTGCAGATCTGCCCGGTGGCGTGCATTCCGGTGCATCCGGAATTCGTGGAGAGCCGGGAGACGCTGTACGAGAAATTCAACCGGCTGCAGGCGGAAAAGGCCTAGCGCTTCTTTTTCCAGGACTGGCCGTCCACCCTTCGACGCGGCCGGCTAGGCAGGCTCAGGGCGAACGGTTAGACCCCGTTCGTGCTGAGCCTGCCTGGGCGGCCCCGTCGAAGCATGGACGGCCTGTCCTCCAAATGACCCGGCGGCGCCAGAAAGGCAGTAGGGCCCTTGCCTCACCCCTCCACCACCGGCTTCACCGGCCTCTCCGGTTTCGGTCTAGGCGGCTTGGTCGTATGGATCTGCAGCGTCGCCTTCTCCATCTCCCCCGCCTGCAGCAGGCGCCATGACCGCAGCGAATGCACGATCGCGTCCTCGATCAGCGTGCGCTGGTCGGGTGCGGGTTTCTTGAGGACCCAGTTCGCGACTTCGGCGCGGTCGCCCGGGTGGCCGATGCCGATGCGCAGGCGCCAGTAGTCGGGCGTGCCGAGCTGGGCGTGGATGTCGCGCAGGCCGTTGTGGCCCGCGTGGCCGCCGCCGCGCTTGAGCTTGGCCTGGCCGGGCAGCATGTCGAGCTCGTCGTGCACCACCAGCACCTCCTCGGGCAGGATCTTGAAGAAGCGCGCGAGCGCCCCGACGGACTTGCCCGAGAGGTTCATATAGGTCTGCGGCTGCAGCAGCCAGACATTGTGGCCGTCGACGTTGGCACGTGCTGCCAGACCGTAGTAGCTGCGCTCGGGCTGCAGCGTCACCTTGAGCTCGCGCGCCAGGCCGTCGATCCACCAGAAACCGGCGTTGTGGCGCGTGTCCTCGTACTCGGGGCCGGGGTTGCCCAGGCCGACAAACAGTTTGATCATCTGTGAATTATCTCCATGGACAGGGCCCCAAAGCGAACGGCCCAGCGCTCGATGAGCGGTGGGCCGTTGGCTTTGGGGCAGCGCCCGGCCCCGAGAGGCCAGGCGCTGCGCTCAAGAAGTGATTACTTCTTGCCCTTCTTGGCGGGCGCAGCGGGAGCGGCGGTTTCGGCAGCAGCGACGATTTCGTCGGCCGGGGGCACGATCGAGATCAGCGGGGGGTTGGTTTGCGTGCCGCGGATGTGGGCTTGCACACCCTTGGGCAGCTTGACGTTCTTCAGCGTGACCGAAGAACCCTTTTGCAGGTTGCTCAGGTCCACGGTGATGAATTCAGGCAGGTCCGAAGGAACGCAGACCACGGGCAGGGTCGTGACCAGAGGGGTCACGATGCACTTGTCCTGGGCCACTGCGGGCGACTGGTCGGCGCCTTCGAAGTGCAGGGGCACGTTCAGGTGCACACGGGTCTTCTCGTCCACGCGCTGGAAGTCAACGTGCAGCACGAGTTGCTTGAAGGGGTGGTATTGCACGTCACGCAGCACGACCTTGCTGGTCTGGCCGGCGATGTCCATTTCCAGCACGCTGGAGTGGAACGCTTCCTTCTTCAGGGCGTGCCACAGGTCGTTGTGGTCGATTTCAATGGCCAGCGATTCCACTGCACCACCGTAGACGATACCGGGGGTCTTGCCCGAATTACGCAGACGGCGGCTCGCACCCGTACCTTGCTTGGCGCGCTCTGTAGCGACGAAGTTCATAGTTAGCTCCTGTGTGGGTCGACCGCGACCAGTCGCACCCGTTTGAAAAAAGGCAGCCGGCACATGCCGGACCGCCTTGGTATGTCCCGAAACACACAAAACCTCCCGCAGGAGGTTTGCGCCAGCCGCAAGGCCGGAGATCTCGCAGGCGAGGTCTTATTCCGAGAACAAGCTGAGGACCGAATCACCCGTGGAAATGCGCTTGATCGTTTCGGCGATCAGCGGTGCCACGGAGAGTTGGCGAATCTTGTTGCAGGCCTGGGCTTCGGCGCTCAGGGGAATGGTGTTCGTGACCACGACTTCGTCGAGGGCCTCGCCACCGGCGATGCGTTCGATGGCCGGACCCGAGAAGATCGGGTGCGTGCAATAGGCGTAGACCTTCTTGGCGCCGCGCTGCTTGAGTACTTCGGCAGCCTTGACCAGCGTGCCGGCGGTGTCGATCATGTCATCCATGATCACGCAGTTGCGACCGTCGATGTCGCCGATCACGTGCATGACTTCGGAGACATTGGCCTTCGGGCGGCGCTTGTCGATGATCGCCAGGTCGCAGCCGAGCTGCTTGGCCAGCGCGCGGGCGCGGACCACGCCGCCGACGTCGGGCGACACCACGATCAGGTCTTCGTAGTTCTTCTGGCGCAGATCGCCCAGCAGCACCGGCGACGCGTAGATGTTGTCCACGGGAATGTCGAAGAAGCCCTGGATCTGGTCGGCATGCAGATCCATGGTCAGCACGCGTTCCACGCCGACGGCCTGGAGCATGTTGGCCACGACCTTGGCCGTGATCGGCACGCGCGACGAGCGCGGGCGACGGTCCTGGCGGGCATAGCCGAAATAGGGGATCACGGCGCAGATGCGTTCAGCGGACGCGCGCTTGAGCGCATCGACCATCACCAGGAGTTCCATCAGGTTCTCGTTGGTAGGGGCGCAGGTCGGCTGAATGACGAAAACGTCGCGGGTGCGCACGTTCTGCTTGATCTCGACGGTGACTTCACCATCGGAGAACCTGCCCACTTCCGCGGCGCCAAGCTTGGTGCCGAGGTGGCTGGCAATCTCTTCGGCCATGCCGCGATTGGCATTGCCGGTAAAAATCATGAAGTCTGGATGATTGGTCTGCATGAGCTTCCCAGTGTTTATGGGTTTGCTTGTACGCAATGAGAGCGCTGAACGCTCTAAGAGCGCCTAACAGAACCCTTGATACGTCGTTGCGATGCCTTGCCGTGCTGCTGCACTGTCTGCGGCATCGCGCCTAGTCTCAACCGCAAATCTTCGATTTGCTGGCTTCTGTTACGCGCTCTAAGACATTTGGCAGGGGAAGAAGGACTCGAACCTTCGCATGCTGGAATCAAAATCCAGTGCCTTAACCAACTTGGCGACTCCCCTACACAGGTCGATTGCTGATGCAACCAACCGCTAACTTTAATCCTTGGCCCATCCGGCAAGCGGATGAATTTCCAGATTGTGGCAAACCTTGGATATCCAGCCGCTGGGCGCGCCTGTCATCTCAACTGTTTGCTCCATCGGTGCAAACACTGCACTTCCCGAGCCCGTCATTCTACCGTGTAATCCGTGGCTTCCAAGCCAATCGATGGCTTTTTTGACCTCGGGGCACAGGGTTTGTGCGACCGGCTGCAAGTCGTTTTGACCATAGTCATAGTGCTTTGCAGCGAAGTCGGCGATTCTAGCATGGTCCGAATCGCGTTTCAAAGCCGGCGAGGAAAAAATCAGTTTTGTCTCCAGCCCGGCGGCCGGCTTGAGCACCATGAAGCGCTGCGGCGGCAACTGCTGCGCGCCTTCGAGTGGCCGGATGATCTCGCCGATGCCTTCGACCCAGGCATTGCGCCCGCGCAGGAAGAAGGGCACGTCGGCGCCCAGCTGCAGGCCGATGGCCTCGAGCGCCACGCGCGGCAGCTGCAGGTTCCACAGGCGGTTGAGCGCGAGCAGCGTGCTGGCCGCATCGGACGAGCCGCCGCCCATGCCGGCCTGCGCGGGAATGCTTTTGTCGATGCCGATGTGCGCTCCGGCGCTGCAGCCCGTGACGGCCTGCAGCGCGCGCGCGGCGCGCACGATCAGGTCATCCGCGGGCAGGCGCATGCCGCTCAGGTCCTCGCGCGTGACCTGGCCGTCGCTGCGCAGCTCGAAATGCAGCCGGTCTTGCCAGTCGATCAGCATGAACACCGATTCGATCAGGTGGTAGCCGTCCGGGCGGCGCCCGGTGATGTGCAGGAACAGGTTGAGCTTGGCCGGGGCCGGCACATCGTGGAGCGAACGCATGGAAAAGGAGGAAAGAAAAAGGAAATGGCCGCGTTCAGCGGTCGAGCACGACGCGCAGCGTGGCGCGCGGCAGCGGATCGGTGCGCTGGGCGCGCAGGCGCCCTTCGGCCAGCTGCGACAGATCGGCCTGCCAGCCCGGCGCCTGGGCCTGCTCGCCCGCGAGCCAGGAAAACAGCGCGCCCAGGGGCAGCGCCGTGCCCATCGTGTCTTGCACCAGCGCATCGAGCGAGGGCGATTCGCGCAGTTGCCCGCCCTGGCGCAGCTGCGCGCCGGCGGGGCTCCATTGCAGCTCGGCCAGCACCGCGCCAAAGGGGCTCAGCAGCACCAGCTGGCCTTCGCGCTGCGTGCCCTGGAGCTCGAAGGACGCGCTGAACGACTGGTCTTCGGACTGCTCGCCATGCACCTGCAGCGCGAGCCGGCCGCTCCATGCGGTGGTGGCGGTGGTGGCGGTGGTGGCCGTGGCGGAATCAGGCGGCTGCGGACGGCGGCGCGGCTGGGCGCAGCCCGCGAGGGCCAGCGCCAGGGGCGCGGCCGCCAGCAGCAGCGCGCGGCGGCGCGCCATTGTGCTCATGGCTTGACGCCCAGGCGTTGCAGCGTCTCGCGCAGCGTGTCGTTGTCGGGGTTCTGCGCCTGGCCTTTCTTCCAGACCTCGCGCGCCTGGCTCTGCTGCCCCGTGCTCCAGAGCACTTCGCCCAGATGCGCGGCGATCTCGGCGTCGGGGCGCAGCGCATAGGCCTTTTCCAGCAGCAGCTGGGCCTGGGCCGCATTGCCGCTGCGAAATTCCGTCCAGGCCAGGCTGTCGATGATGAAGGGATCGTTGGGTGTGGCCTCGAGGGCCTTGGTAATCAGCGCGCGCGCTTCGTCCAGGCGCACGCCGCGCTCGGCAAAGGAAAAGCCCAGCGCGTTGTACGCGTGGTGGAAGCCCGGGTCGCGCGCAATGACCGCGCGCAGCAGGGTTTCCATCTCCTCGTAGCGTCCGACCTTCTCGGCCAGGATCGCGGTGTCATAGGCGATTTCGCTGTCTTGCGGAAACTGCTTTTGCAGCTCGGACTGCAGCGCGAAGGCCAGCGCCGGCTGGTCGGCCTCGCGCACCAGCTGCACCTCGGCCTGCTGGCGCAGGCGCTGCTGCTGCGGGGTGCTCGCGGGCACGGCCCGGATGACGGCGCGTGCCTGCTCGAGCTGGCCCTGCTCGGCCAGGATCGAGGCGCGGCGCAGCTGGACGTTGAGCAGCTGCGAGCCGTTCTCGATGCGGTCCAGCCACTCGAGCGCTGGCGCGAAGCGGCCCTGCTTCTGCGCGATCAGCGCATGCGACAGCGCGGACTCGGTGCGCGCGCTGCGCTGGCTGCCGGCGTTGGGCAGCTGCGGCACGAGCGCATCGAAGCGCTGCAGCGAGGCTTCGGCCTCCTGCCAGCGCTGGGTCTGCGTCTGCAGGCGCGAGAGCGTGAACCAGGCGTCGGCGTAATCGGGGGTTTCGCGCGTGATGGCCAGCAGCTGGGCTTCGGCCGGCACGAGCCGGTCCTGGCCCAGCAGCACGCGCGCATAGGCCATGCGCATGTCGGCGCTGCGCTGCTGCTCCACATGGCGGATGACCAGCGGCTCGGCTTCGCGGTGGCCGCTCTCGAGCAGCTCCAGCGCCAGCAGTGCGGCGGCGCCATTGCCCGGGGCCAGGGCCTCGGCCTTCTGGATGGCCTGCAGCGCGGCCGCGGGGTTGCCCGCGGCCAGCTGCAGGTGACCGATAGCGGCGTAGGCCGAGGGGCCGGTGGCGGGGTCGCTCAGCTGGCCCTGCAGCGCCTGCTCGGCGATCTGCGCGGCCAGCGCCTTGTCGCTGACGCGGCTGTAGAGCTGCGCGATGGACAGGAAGGTGACGGGCTTGCTCGGCGCGGGCGTGGTGTCGATTTCCTGGCGCAGGTAGGGAAGGGTGTCGGCAATGCGGTTGAGCGCCACGAGGATCTGCAGCACATAGCGGTTGGCATTGCGCGACTGCGGGAAGTCCTCGCGCCAGGCCTGGGCCGCGAGCAGCGCCTGGTTGCCGGCGCGCGCCTGCAGGGCCATCTCGGTGGCGCGGCGGTACAGCTGCGGGTTGCGGCTCTGGCGCGCGGCGTTGAGCATCAACTGCTGGCCGCTGCCCGGGTCTCCGGCGCCGGCGGCCATTTCCCCGACCAGGACCTCGTAGAACAGCCCGGCATTGAATGCCGCGGTCTCGTCGGGATCGTTCTCGGCCGGTGTCAGGGAGCCGCCCGCCGGGGGCAGGGGCTCGGCCTGGCTCCAGGCAGTTGCGGGAGCAGCGGCCAGCGCCGCCAGTGCGGCGGCCAGCGCCAGTGCCCGGGGGCGTAGAGGTTGAACCATCGAATCATAATAATCGAAGCTGCCCACCCCGCAAGCTTTGGGGTACTACAGCTTGCATTGCCGCGAAAATGCCTCATCTGCAGGGCTCGCTGCGCTGCTGGCGCACGCGCAGACAGCCCATTTCCCGCAGGAGTGCCATGCCCGAATTACCCGAAGTTGAAGTCACGCGCCGCTCGTTTGCGCCCTCGATCGCGGGCGCGCGCATTCTCGCCGCGCGCCTGGGCAAGCCGCTGCGCTGGCCGCTGGGAATCGCGCCCGAGACGCTGGCCGGGCGCGAGGTGCTGGGCGTGCGCCGGCGCGGCAAGTACCTGCTGGTGGACCTGAGCGAAGGCCTGCTGCTGCTGCACCTGGGCATGTCGGGCAGCCTGCGCTTCGCGCCCACCGACAGCCTGCCGGCGCCGGGCACGCACGACCATTTCGATCTGGTCACGACGCTGGGCACGCTGCGCCTGCACGATCCGCGCCGCTTTGGCGCGGTGGTGCATGCCGCGGGCGAGGACGATCCGGTGGCGCGCAAGCTGCTCGGGGGCCTGGGCATGGAGCCCTTGGAGGATGCCTTTGCACCTCAGGCGTTCTATGCCGGCCTGCAGGCCAGCCGCACGCCGATCAAGCAGCTGCTGCTGGGCGGCAAGCTGGTGGTCGGCGTGGGCAACATCTATGCGTCGGAAGTGCTGTTCCGCGCGCGCATCTCGCCGCTCGCGCCGGCCAACAGCATCGGGCCGCGGCGCGCGCAGCGCCTGCACGAAGCGATCCGCGAGGTGCTGGCCGTCGCCGTGGCACAGGGCGGAACCACGCTCAAGGATTTTTCCAATGCCGATGGCATGCCCGGGCATTTCCAGCTGCAGACCCAGGTCTATGACCGCGAAGGCCTGCCGTGCACGCGCTGCGCGGCGCCGCTGCGCATGCTGCGCCAGGGGCAGCGCAGCACTTTCTATTGCAGCCTGTGCCAGCGCCCCTGAGGCACGCCAGCGATAATTTTGCCAGGCGCCACCTTGCGCGCGGCTCTCTACCGGTAATCCGATCTTGACGACTTCCTCCATCGCCGCTGCCGTCGTGCAGTGGCAGGCCACGCATGGCCGCAATCACCTGCCCTGGCAGCAGACGCGCGACCCGTATCGGGTCTGGCTTTCCGAGATCATGCTGCAGCAGACCCAGGTGGCGACGGTGCTTGGCTACTACCCGCGCTTTCTGGCGCAGTTCCCCGACGTGGCCAGCCTCGCGGCCGCGCCAGAGGACGCGGTGCTCGCGCTGTGGAGCGGCCTGGGCTACTACAGCCGCGCGCGCAACCTGCACAAGTGCGCGCAGGCGGTGATGGCGCTGCACGGCGGGCGCTTTCCCGAGACCGCCGAGCAGCTCGCGACGCTGCCGGGCATCGGCCGCTCGACCGCGGGCGCGATCGCGGCGTTCTGCTTTTCGCAGCGCGTGCCGATCCTCGACGCCAATGTGCGGCGCGTGCTCACGCGCGTGCTGGCTTTCGATGGCGATCTGGCCGTGGCGCGCAACGAACGCGATCTGTGGGATCAGGCGACGGCGCTGTGCCCCGATCCGCGCGAGCTCGACCTGCAGGACGCGATGCCGCGCTACACCCAGGGCATGATGGACCTGGGCGCGAGCCTGTGCCTGCCGCGCAAGCCGGCGTGCCTGCTGTGCCCGCTGCAAAGCCAGTGCCGCGCGTCCCGGGCGGGAAACCCCGAGGACTATCCGGTGCGCACGCGCAAGCTCAAGCGCAGCTCGCAGGCCTGGTGGCTGCTGATCGCGCAGGACGAGCAGGGGCGCATCCGCCTGGGCAAGCGCCCGTCCACGGGAATCTGGGCCGGGCTCTATGCCCCGGCAATGTTCGAGGACGCGGCAGCGCTCGAAGCCGCGGTGCACTTGCGCTGGCCGGGCGGTGTGGCGCAGCTCGAGCACCAGGAGGCATTCCTGCATGTGCTCACCCACCGCGACCTGCACCTGCATCCGGTGATTGCCCGCGTCGAGGCGTCCGAGCCCGCGGCCGATGACTGGTATACGCGGGCGCAGTGGACGGCAATGGGGCTGCCGGCGCCGGTGAGGAAGCTGCTGGAGCGGGAGGGGTAGGAGAAATTTTTGAGGGTGGGACGTTCATCCTTCGACAAGCTCAGGACGAACGGAGGGGGTCAGTTCGGAAGATGTTTAAATTTCCGCAGCAGCAGTCCTTGCATCCAGCTCCCGATGCCTCGTCAACGTTGGCCAATCCTTGCCGAAGTGCGCCGCCAACTGCTCGACCAGAAAGACCGAGCGGTGCTGCCCGCCGGTGCAGCCGATGGCCACCGTCACATAGCTGCGGTGGTTCTGCTCGAGCAGCGGCAGCCAGTGCTCGAAGAATTGCGCGATCTGGCGCTGCATCTCCAGCACCTCGGGCTGCTGGCGCAGGAAGGCCTGCACCTGCGCGTCCTTGCCGGAAAACGGGCGCAGCTCGGTGTCGTAGTAGGGGTTGGGCAGCATGCGCACGTCGAACAGGTAGTCGCAGTCCGCGGGCGTGCCGTGCTTGAAGCCAAAGGACTGGAACACCAGCGTCATCTGCCCCGAAGGCATGGTCAGCAGGCCCTTGACATAGCTTTGCAGCTGCGACGGGCGCAGCCTGCTGGTGTCGATGACTTCCGACTGCTCGCGCAGCCCGGCCAGCAGCTCGCGTTCCCATCCGATGGTCTGCATCAGCGCCTGGCGGCCCTGCTGCAGCTCGTCGCTCGACAGCGGGTGGCGCCGGCGGGTTTCGGAAAAGCGCCGTGCCAGCGTGCTGGTGGTGGCGTCGAGAAACAGCGACTGAACCCGCACGCCCTGGCTGCGCAGCTCGGCGAGCTGCGCCGGCAGCCGCGGCAGGCCGGTGGCGCTGCGCGCGTCGATGGCAATCGCCACGCGGTTGCCGTGGTGCGTGTGCTCGAGCTCCACGAACGAGCCCAGCAGCTCGGGCGGCAGGTTGTCGACGCAGTAGTAGCCGGCGTCCTCGAGCGCATGCAGCGCCACGGATTTTCCGGACCCGGACATTCCGGTGACCAACACGATTTCCAGTGCCATGCCTCAATCCTTGCGTGCCGGCACGACGGCCTGCTCGAGCATTTCGCGCGCGTGCGCCATCGTCGTTTCCGACAGGCGCTCGCCGCCGAGCATGCGCGCGACTTCGGCCACGCGCGTGTCCCGGGCCAGCGCGATGACGGTGCTGGTGGTGGCCTGCTTGTCGCGCCGCTTGGCGACCACCAGGTGATGGTCGGCGCAGGCCGCGACCTGGGGCAGGTGGGTCACGGCCAGCACCTGCCGGTCCTGGCCGAGCTTGTGCATCAGCCGGCCCACGGTTTCGGCCACCGCGCCGCCCACGCCGGAATCGACCTCATCGAAGATCAGCGTCGAGGCTTCGCCGAGCTCGCTGGTCGTGACCGCGATGGCCAGCGAGATGCGCGACAGCTCGCCGCCCGAAGCCACCTTGCCGATCGGCTTGGGGCTCGCGCCCGGGTGGCCGGCTACGAGGAAGGCCAGCGCGTCGATGCCGTGCGGGCCAGGCTCGTCGGCCACGGACTGCGCGACCTCGAAGCGCCCGCCCTCCATGCCCAGCCCCTGCATCGCCTGGGTGATCGCGCGCGCCAGCCTGGGCACGGCCTTGGCGCGCTGCTGCGACAGCGCGCGCGCCGCCTGCTCGTACTGCGCCTGGGCGGCACCGGCCCTGGCGCGCAGGCCTTCGATATCGACCACCGCGTCGAGCTGGCGCAGCTCCTCCTGCCAGCCCGCGTACAGCTGCGGCAGCTCGGCCGGCGGGCGCTTGTAGCGGCGCGCGAGCTGCATCCACAGCGACAGGCGCGTGTCGAGTTCGGCCAGGCGCTCGGGGTCGAGCTCGGTGCGGCGCAGATAGGCCTGCAGCGAATGGCGCGCATCGCCGATCTGCGCCAGGCCCGAGGCCAGCACTTCGGCGATTTCCTTGAATTGGGCGTCGAGGTGCTCCTGGTCCTGCAGCTCACCATGGGCGCGCGTGAGCGCCGCGAAACTGCCGCCTTCGTCGTCCTCGATTGCAAACAGCGCGCCTTGCGCCGTGTCCAGCAGCGCCTGCGCATGCGACAGCCGCGTATGCTGGGCATTGAGCTCCTCCCACTCGTCCTCGCCCGGGTCGAGCTTCTCGACTTCACCGAGCTGCCACTGCAGCCGCTCGCGTTCGCGCTGCAGGCCGTCCTGCGCGGCAATCGCGTGCTCGAGTGCCTGGCGCGCGCCGCGCCAGTCGCTCCAGAGCTTGCGCAGCGGCTGGGTCTGCAGGCCCGCGTAGGCGTCGAGCAGCTCGCGCGCCGCGTCGGGGCGCGTGAGGCTTTGCCAGGCGTGCTGGCCGTGGATGTCGAGCAGCTGCTCGCCCACCGTGCGCAGCTGCGTGGCGGTGGCGGGCGCGCCGTTGATCCAGGCGCGGCTGCGGCCCTGGGCATCGATCACGCGGCGCAGCAGCAGCGTGTCTTCGAGCGCGTAGCCGCCCTGCTCGAGCCAGGGCTTGAGCCGCGCCGGGCATTCGAACTCGGCGCAGATGTCGGCCTGCGGCGCGCCTTCGCGCACCACGCCGGCATCGGCGCGCGCGCCCAGCGCCAGCTGCACCGCATCGATCAGGATGGATTTGCCCGCGCCGGTCTCGCCCGTGAGCGCCGTGAAGCCGCCATGCAGATCCAGGTCCAGCGCCTGGACGATGACAAAGTCGCGCAGCGCAATTCTTTTGAGCGCCATGTTCAGTTCATCCCTTCGTTCCAGCCCAGCTTTTTTCGCAAGGTAGCAAAGTAATTCCAGCCTTTCGGATGCAGGAAGCGCACCGAATGCTCGGCCTTGGTGACCAGGATGCGGTCGCCGTGCAGCAGCGAGGCCAGCGACTGCATGTCGAAATTGGCGCTGACATCGCGCCCGCCGACCACCTCGATCACGACTTCGGTCGCATCCGACAGCACGATCGGGCGGTTGGAGAAGGTGTGGGGCGCAATCGGCGCCATGACCCAGGCCGGAATCGAGGGATGCATCATCGGCCCGCCGACGGACAGCGCATAGGCGGTGGAGCCCGTCGGCGTGGCGATGATCAGGCCATCGGCGCGCTGGTTGGCGACGAAATGGCCGCCGACCTCGACGCGCAGCTCGACCATGCCCGAGGTGCCGCCGCGGTTGACCACGACGTCGTTCATCGCCAGCGCCTCGAACACCAATTGGTCGCCGCGCATCACGCGCGCGCGGATCATCGGCCGCAGGTCTTCCTCGTATTCCCCTTGCAGCATCGGCGTGAGGGTGCTCTGGTAATCTCCGAGCGGAATATCCGTGACGAAGCCCAGGCGCCCCTGGTTGATGCCGATCAGCGGCGTGCCGTAGCGCGCCAGATGCCGGCTGATGCCGAGCATCGTGCCGTCCCCGCCGACGACCAGCCCGAGGTCGCAATGCGCGCCCAGGCCGTCGACATCCATCGAACGGTAGCCCTCGATGCCGGCATTGGCGGCCGAATCGGCATCGACAATGACTTCGCAGCCCTGACGGGTGACAAAGCTGGCGATATCCTGGAGGGCTTGGCGGACACTGTCGGGGCTGGCGCTGCTGGAGGCGGGCGACTGGTATTTCCCGATCAGTGCGACTCGGCGGAACTTAGACGTCATTTTGAAATTACATCATTAAAATCATTACATGCTCGATGACCGTGCCAAGTTGTTACTCAAAGCGCTGGTCGAGCGCTATATCGCCGACGGCCAGCCCATAGGTTCACGCACGCTCTCGCGTGCCTCGGGCCTTGAATTGTCACCTGCAACCATACGCAACGTGATGTCCGACCTCGAGGAGCTGGGGTTGATCGTCAGCCCGCACACCTCGGCCGGCCGCATTCCCACGGCCAAGGGCTACCGCCTGTTCGTCGACACCATGCTGACCGTGCAGCGCGACGGCCTGCACGCGCCCGCGCTGCCCGCCGAGCAGCCGCAGAAAGTCATCGCCAACGCCGCGCACCTGCTGTCGAGCCTGTCGCAGTTCGTCGGCGTGGTCATGGTGCCCAAGCGCACCTCGGTGTTCCGCCAGATCGAGTTCGTACGGCTGTCCGAAAAACGCTTCCTGGTCATCATCGTCTCGCCCGAGGGCGATGTGCAGAACCGCGTGATCTTCACCGAAGTCGACTACAGCGCGTCGCAGCTGGTCGAGGCCGCGAACTTCCTCAACGCGAACTACGCGGGCCTGGCCATGGAGCAGGTGCGCGAGCGCCTCAAGGGCGAGGTCGAGCAGCTGCGCGGCGAGGTCGCGGCGCTGATGCAGGCCGCCGTCAACGTCGGCAGCGAGGGCCACAGCGAAGAGGCCGATGTCGTGATCTCGGGCGAGCGCAACCTGCTGGCGGTGAGCGATTTCTCGAGCGACATGGACCACCTGCGCCGCGCCTTCGATCTCTTCGAGCAGAAGACGCAGATCCTGCGCCTGCTCGACATCTCGAACCAGGCCGAGGGCGTGCGCATCTACATCGGCGGCGAAAGCCATATCGTGCCCTTCGCGGAGCTGTCCGTGGTGAGCGCGCCCTACGAGGTCGACGGCAAGATCGTCGGCACCCTGGGCGTGATCGGCCCGACGCGCATGCATTACGACCGGATGATCCAGATCGTCGACATCACCTCGAAGCTCGTGACCAATGCGCTGAGTCACCGCCGATAAGCCATACAATGGTCGGGTTTTGCCGCACGCCCCTGGCGTGCAAGCATCCTCTTTCGGGCCTCTAGCTCATGCTTGGTTAGAGCAGCGGACTCATAATCCGTTGGTGCCGTGTTCGACTCACGGGAGGCCCACCAATTGAAAAAGCCAACCTTTCGGGGTTGGCTTTTTTTGTGGCTTCGGCGCCTGCGCGCTTCGGGCCTGGCGCCTCCGGCCCGAACGCTTCCAGCTATACAAAGGGACAATATCCAGCCGGCCTCCCGCTTGCTACGCTCCAGCCTCAACGAGGAAACAAGCCATGAGCGCAGGGAATTCGGCCGCATTGGAGTGGCCCGTCGTAGTGGCAGTCTCCCACCGTTATCCGCTGGTACAAGCCGGCCTGCAGGCTGCGCTGATGTATGAGCGCGACTTTGCCGTCAGCATTCTTTCGGTCGCCGATCTTTCGCTGCGCGCGCACGCCGATGTCGTGATTGCCGACTATGAAACGGCGCTGGAGCTGTTTGCCGCGCCGGTGCGGCACGCGCCCGGCCAGGACACCAGGACGGCACGGGTCATGGTGGTCAGCCATCGGGACCGTGAAACCGACATCCGCAATGCATTGACCCAGGGGGTGCTCGGCTACCTGCTGCTGGGCTGTACGGTCGAGGACATGGTCAGCGGCGTGCGTGCGCTGTCGCACGGGCAGCTGCATCTGGACCGGTCCGTCGCGCGGCGCCTGGCCGAGGGTCTGGGCCAGCAGGCGTTGACGCAGCGCGAGACCGATGTGCTGCGCGGCATTGCCGAAGGCCATGCCAACAAGGCCATTGCCAGTGAGCTGGGCATTGCCGCCGGGACCGTGAAGGTGCATGTGAAAGCCATTTTTTTCAAGCTGGGCGCGCGCACCCGTACCGAAGCCGCGGCCGTGGCCCGACGCCGTGGGCTGACCAGCACTGCGGCCTGAGGGCCGCGCGTCGGCTCAGGCATCGGCCAGGGGCAGGGTAAAGGAGAACACCGTGCCATGCGGGGTGTTGGGCTCGGCCCAGATGCGGCCCTGGTGCGCCTCGACAATGGACCGGCAGATCGCCAGCCCCATGCCCATGCCGGACTTCCTGGTGGTGAAGAAGGCTTCGAACAGGTGCTCGGCATGCTCCGGGGCGAAGCCTGCGCCCGAATCGCTGACGCTCACGGTGAGCTCGCCAGGCCCGCGGCGCTCGCTGCGCACCGTCAGCAGGCCGCCGCTGCCGGCGTTCTCGGAAATCGCCTCGATGCCGTTGCGCAGCAGGTTCATCAATACCTGCTGCAGCTGGATCCGATCGCCCAGCACCCGCGCGGCTTCCGCAAAGGGCCCGAGCTGTATGCGCACCTGGTGGCGTTTGAGGTCATCGCGGATCATCAGCGCGACTTCCTCCGCGGCGCCCTTCATGTCCACCGGGGCCAGTTCGGGCCCCGACTTGCGGGCGATCGCATGCAGGCCGCGCAGCACGCCGGCGGCGCGCGTGCCCTCGGCATGCACATTGCCCAGCGCCTGCTCCACTTCGGCCAGCACCGGCTTGGGCCGGCGCAGCCAGTTCAGCCCGGCGCTGGCATGGGTCACGATGGCGGCCAGCGGCTGGCTGATCTCATGGGCGACGCGGGCGGCGAACTCCGCCATGGTCAGCAAGCCCGAAGCGCGCGACAGCTCCGCCTGGGCCTGGCGCAGCGCGATCTCCATGGCACGGCGCGCCGACAGGTCGCGAAACACCAGCACCGTGCCCGACACATGGCCGCGCGCATCGATGATGGGCGAGGCCGACTGCTCGATCGGTATGACGCGGCCGCTGGCGTCGGTGAGCATCAGGCTGGTTTCGGCGTTGGGCGAAACACCGGTGTCGTCTTCGCCGACGCGGTACACCTGGTCCAGCGCGCGCCCCAGGGCCTGTGCGCTCGAGACGCCCGTGAGCGCCTGCGCCGTGGGATTCATGTAGACGATGAGTCCATCGCTGCCGATGGAAATGACGGCGTCGGCAATGCTGGCCAGCGTCGCCGCGAAACGGCTTTCGCTGGCGCGCAGCTGGCGGTCGAAGGCATGCTTGTGCAGTGCGATCTCGACGGCGGTGCGCAGCTGCGAGGCATCGAAGGGCTTGAGCACATAGCCCTGCGGGTCGGCAAGGCTGGCGCGGCGCAGCGTTTCGTCATCCGCGTAGGAGGTCAGGAAGACCACGGGAATGTCGCAGTGCAGGCGGATCTCGCGCACTGCCGCCATGCCGTCCATGGGGCCTGCGAGGCGGATGTCCGCGAGCACCAGGTCGGCGCGGCTGCTGCGTGCCAGCTCGGCCGCGCCCTCGCCGCGCGGCGTGCTGCCCGCGATCTGGTAGCCCAGGCGCTGGAGCTGGTTGCGCAGGTCCCGCGCGACCACGAAGTCATCTTCGATCACGAGAATGCGTGCCGGCGTCAAGGCAGTGGCTCCTGGGCGTGCGGGGCGGTGGGCGGGTCGGGATCGACGCGGAATTCCACCGCGAAGCGCGTGCCCGGGCCGCGCTCGACGCTGAGCGTGCCGCGCAGTTGCTGGCTCAGGTCTTCGACCAGCTGCAGCCCCAGGGTTTCGGCATGGGCGGGTTCGATATGCGCCGGCAGGCCGATGCCGGTATCCGTCACGGTCAGCATGTAGAGGTGATTCTGTACCTGCCGCATCCGCACTTCGATGTGACCACGTTGGTCTCCGGGGAATGCATGCTTGAGCGCATTGGAGACCAGCTCGTTGACGATGAGACCGCAGGACACGGCTTGATCGAGGCGCAGTTCGATGTCGTCGACGCGCATGCGCAGGCGCACGCGCGATTCGTCCAGACCATGCGCCTGGCCCAGATCGGCACACAGCTTGCCAAGATGGGTGGCCATCGGCACGCGCGCGAAATTGCCGGCGCGGTAGAGGTTTTCATGCACCAGCGCCATCGAGTGCACGCGGTTGCGGCTTTCGACGAACAGCTGCGCCACGGCGGGCTCGGCGATGCGCGCGGCCTGCAGGCTCAGCAGGCTGCTGATCAGCTGCAGATTGTTCTTCACCCGGTGATGCACTTCCTGCAGCAGCGACTCCTTTTCCCCGAGCGAGGCATTCTCCATGCTGGTCGCGGCCATCGATGCGACGAGCGCCAGCAGCGCCACGCGCTCGCTGGTGAAGACCTCGGAGGTCAGCGAGTTCTCCAGGTACAGCGCGCCCAGGGGTTCGCCGCGGCGCATCAGCGGCAGGCACAGCACCGAGCGCGCGCCGGACTGCCGCAGATAGGGGTCGGTGGAGAACGGGCCGGGCTGGCGCGCATCGTCGATCAGCACATGGCTGCAGGTGCGCAGCGCATAGTGCACGATGGAAAGCGGCAGGTCGGCGGCGCTGGCGGGCGTGCTGTGCAGCTCGAACCTGATCGCGCCTTGCGCCGCCTGGGCATGGGCTTCGATGCGCAGCCGGTTGCCCTGCGGCAGCACCAGCAACGCCCGGTCGGCGCCCGCATGCGCGAGCGTCAGGGTCATAAGGGTCTGCACCAGCCGGCCCAGGCTCTTTTCGGCGGCCAGCGCCTGCGATATGCGCAGCAGCGTTTCGACATCCATCGAGCGCAGCGGCCGGTCCAGCGTCGGGGCCCGCAGCGCCTCGCCGCGCGGCGCGAGTCCGGCGTGTTGCGCGTCCAACTGCCGGGCCTTGCCGCGTGCGCCCCAGGCCAGCCAGGCTGCGTGCGCGCAGCGGCGCAGCGACCCGGCCATGGCCTGGCGGCCGCTGCCCGCATGGAAATGCGCCGCCAGCTCGAAGGCCAGGGCTTCGATCTGCGGCATGGCCGATTGCTGGGCCAGGCGGGCGCTGTCGTCGTAGAGCTGCAGCGCCGCCAGGCCGTCGCCCCCCAGCCGAGCGGCCTCGGCGGCCAGCAGCGCGTGGCGGCAGGCGAAATTGGCGGGGCCGTGCGCGGCCCAGTCGGCATGCTGGGCCAGGTGCACGCCCAGCCGCGCGCGGTGCCGCGCTGCCGCGGCTTCCTCGGCGCCCGCGCAGGCCGCGGCATGCACCAGTCCGCCGAAGAAGTGGAACTCGGCGATTTCCAGGTGGCCCTTGGAAGTCCACAGCAGGGGTTCGGCGCGGTCCAGCGCCTGCAGTGCATCGGCGATATGGCCCGCGAGATAGCGGGCCTGGGCCTTGCGGATCCAGTACCAGCAGGCGGCGATGTCCAGGCTGCGGTTGTCCTGCAGATGGCGCTCGAACGCGGCTTCCTCGAAGCCGGCAGCGTCGAAATGGCCGAAGCGGTCGGTGCAGCCCTGCAGCATCGCCACCAGGCGCGACTGCACGCGCATGATGTCGATGACCAGTCCGAAGCGCGCGGCCACCATCAGCTCCAGGCGCGGTGCGCCTTCGGCCTCCACGAGGTCGAGCGCCGTGCCGCAAAACAGCATGCTCGAGACCAGCGTGCAGGAGGTGAAGCCGCAATAGGTGATGTCACCGGTCTCGCGCGTGATATCGAAGGCGGTGCGCAGCAGCGGCAGGGTCTGGCGCATGTCCTGCGTCCAGGGCAGCACATGGTAGGCGAAGCACATGTACACGCGGGCGCGGTAGCGTGCATGCTGGTCGCGCTCGGTCAGTGCAAAGCCCAGCTGGCCCAGCTCGAAGCCGCGGGGATAGTCGCCGAAGCAGGGGCCGAGCACCATGCCCAGGTAGGCGTAGGCCAGCGCCGAGGCACTGCTGTTGCCGTGATCGATGCTCAGGTTGGCCATGCGGCACAGCACCAGGCAGGCCAGGTTCTCGTCGCTGAAGAAGGCCGGCGGCAGCACCGCGGCCAGCACTTCCATGAGGGCCTGGCGCAGCGGATCCTCCATCGCCGGAAGATCGGCCAGCGCGGCAATCGAGCGGCCGCCCAGGCGGGACTGCAGCGCCCGGTACTCACGCTCGACCTCGGCGCGGCCGGGATGCGCGGGCCAGGGCGCATCGAACGCGCCCACGAAGGCCAGGCAGGTGGCGATGGCCCGGGCGCTGTCGTCCAGCGCCAGGCAGACCGTGATCTGCAGGGAGGCCAGGCCGGCCCGGTCCATCAGACCCACGGCCTGGCCCGCCAGCAGGGCCAGCTGGTGATCGGCCGCGGCGGGGTCGCCCGCGTGGAACGCGCATTCGGCATGCGTGCGCGACAGATCGAAGCAAAGCCGGTAGTCGCGCTGCCAGCCATCGGCCGGCAGCAGCGCCTTGGCGCGTTCGAGGTATTGGCGCGCGGAGTGATACGCGGTGTCCGCCATGGCCTGCCGCGCCGCGCGCAGGTACAGGCGCGCGAGCTGCAGGCGCTCGGGCGCCGCGTCGATCAGCTGGTCGCCGCGCAGATACTGGTTCACCATGTCGAACAGCAGCGACTCGCGGCCCTCGCCGGCCAGCGCCTCGCCGGCCAGCGCCTCGGTGGCATGCAAGCGGCGCGCGATGTCCAGGTGGGCGGCGGCGCGCGCGCTGGCGGACAGGCGGTCGTAGGCGGCCTCCTGGATCCTGTCGTGCAGGAAGCGCCAGGCACCGGCGTTGTGCGCCACCAGACCCATCTCCTGCGCGGGCGCCAGCAGCGCGCACAGTTGCGGCTCGGTCTGCCCGGTGATGGCCATGAGCGTTCGCGTGGCCGCGCGCGCGCCCAGGCAGGCCAGCACCAGCAGCAGATCGTGCGTTGGCGCGGGCATGCGCTGGATCCTGCGCGCAACCAGTTCGGCCACGTTCTGGCTGTAGTCCAGCGCCATGATGGCCGGCGTGTCCCAGCGCCACTGCCGGGCGCGCGCATCGAAATGCAGCAGGCCCTGCTCGGCGATCTCGGTCAGCAATTGCTTGCTGAACAAGGGGTTGCCCTGGGTCTTTTCCCACACCAGCCGGGTAAGTCCTGCGCAATGGCCGGATTCGTCGTGCAGGCTCGCGCAGACGAGTTGTTCCAGCGCCTGCAGGGACAGCGGCTGCAGTTCGACCTCATGGAGCGACATCCGGGTCTGGCGTATGAAACGAAGCCGCGCGTGCAGCGGGTGGGCGGCGTCGACTTCGTTGGAGCGGTAGGCGCCGACCAGCAGCACATGGCGCAGATCGGGGTTGACCAGCAGCGCGTCGAGCAGGTCCAGGGATGCGCAATCCATCCATTGCACGTTGTCGAAAAACAGCACCAGCGGGTGGTTCTCGCCGCAGAAAGCCGACAGAAAGCGCTGCATCGTGCGCTGGAAGCGCAGACTGCTTTCGGCGGCCGGCACGTCCTGCAATGCAGGCTGGCGGCCAATGACATGGATGAGTTCGGGCACGAGGTGGACGATGGCCTGGCCGCAGCCGTCGAGGGCCTGGAGCAGGCGTTGGCGACAGGCGGCCAGCTTATCCCCGCGTGCCAGCAGATCGGTCACCAGCCGGCGCAGCGCCTGGGCAAGGGCCGAGTAGGGAATGTTGTCCTTGTGCTGTTCGGAATTGCCGGTGGCAAACACCGCCTGGTGCGCCGGCAGCTGGCCGCGCAGCTCGCTGAACAGCGCGCTCTTGCCCACGCCCGAATAGCCCGAGATCAGAAACAGCGCGCTGCGGCCGTGGGTGGCAACGCGCTGGAGCTGCTCGACCAGTTGCGCCAGCACGCGCTCACGGCCGAAAAGCTGCTCCGAGAGGATGAGCCGCGCCGGCAGATCGTCCTGGCCCAGCGCAAAGGGCGCGATGCTGGCGCTGCGCGCGAACTCCAGCGCGCAGCGGCGCAGGTCGGCTTCCAGCCCCGCGGCCGTCTGGTAGCGCTCCTCGGCGGGCTTGGCCAGCAGGCGCAGGATGATGCGCGAGAGCACCTCGGGCAGGCCCGTTCGGCGCACCGCGGGCGCCACGGGACTCCAGGCGATATGGCAGTGCACCCATTCGGCGGCATCGGTGGCGTCGAAGGGCAGCCGCGCGCAAGCCATTTGATAGAGGATCACCCCCAGCGCATAGAGATCGGTGCGCGCATCGATGCGCCGGTGGATGCGGCCGGTCTGCTCCGGCGCCATGTAGGGCAGCGCGTGCGCTGATACCAGGGGCTGGCCGCTGGCACGCTGGCTGCGGGTCTCGTGCGAAGCATGGCTGAAGCCAGTCAGGAAAACGCAGCCCGCAGCGTCGATCAGCAGATGCTCGGGGCGCAGTTCCTGGTGCACGATGCGGCGCTCGTGCAGCCGCCCGAGTGCCTGCACCGCGGCAATGGCCAGCTCGAGCAGGCGCGCGATGGGCAGCGGTTGGCCTGGCAGCAGCCGCAGCGGTATTCCGCCGGGGTCGGTATGCAGCAACGCGAGCCGGCCTTCGAAGGACGACAGCTGCAGCGGCACGGCGGCGAAATCGGACGCGAGATGGGCGCGCAGGGCCAGTGCCTGCTCCATGCGCTGCAAGGCGGTGGATGGAGGCCCGTCCGGCGCGGACGCGGACCTCGACAGCAGGCTGTAGCCCTCTCCTGGCGCCCGCTGGATGCGGTACAGGCCGCCATCGGCATGCGGGCCCAGCCATTGCGGCGCACCGGTGCCGCCGAGTGGATGCGGTGCGGAAATCAACGCCGGCACCGTCATTGCGCAGCTTGGGCAGGGCCGCCGTGGCCGGCGTCAAATGTGTCAAGTACGATCGCCGAGGCGAAAGCCCGGCTGGCAATGCCAATGGAGCGCAGCCAGGTGGCCAGTGCCAATTCCACTGACTCATCATCATCCACTATGCCAATCACCGCCTGGCCAGGGTGCCGCCTTGTCTGCGCTGATTCTGTCATCGCGGAAAGCATACAGCCGCGCTACAGGCCGGGAAACTGTACTTTGGTATAGATCGGGGCGCGGCGCCCGCAGATACTGCGCTACGGGGTGGCGGCCAGGCGCTCGGACATGCGCACCAGATCGGGCAACGAAGCGGCCTGCATCTTGGCCATGACCTGGCGGCGGTGCACCTTGATCGTGATCTCGCTGGTGCCCAGTTCGGCTGCAATCTGCTTGTTGAGCAGACCGCTGACGACCCGGGCCATGACCTGGCGCTCGCGCGGTGTCAGCCGCTGGTAGCGTGCCTCAAGCGCATCGCTGTCGCGCTGCAGCGCCATGGCCGCACGGTCGGCTTGCAGCGCGCTGCGGATGGCGTCGAGCAGTTCGTGCTCGACGAAGGGCTTGGTCAGGAACGCGCTCGCGCCGGCCTTCATGGCCTGCACCGTCATGGGAATCGTGCCGTAGCCGGTGAGGAAGATCACGGGCAGGCGGCGGCGGCGCTGGCCAATGGCCGCCTGGACATCGAAGCCCGAGGTGTCCAGCAGCCGCATGTCCAGCACGATGCAGGCGGGGCCGCCGGGTTCGGGCGCATCGAGAAAATCCTGCCCCGTCGCGAACGCCTCGCAGTCCAGCGATACCGAGCGCATCAGGCTGCAAAGCGCCAGACGCACGGAGAATTCGTCATCCACGATATAGATCGTCGCATCGGCGGCGAAGGGCGCGGGCGACAGGGCGCGGAGGCTGGCGTCGGCTGGCACGACGAAGGCCGGACCCGTCGACGCGTGGGCGCCGGCAGGCAGGTGCCACATCGCGTGATGCGCTGCAGGAGCGAAGGGAGAGGGGCGCATTTCAGGGATCTCGTGACGACTTGCCAGGGGTGTTTGAAAGCGTGAGCGTCTCCGGTGGGAAAATACCGCGGCTTTCATGTTTTTCCCCGGGCGGCGCCGTACAGGAGCAATGTGCAGCAGTGCCTAGAACAGCACCCGGCAGCGGATCGTACCCGCAATCTCCAGCAGCGCCGCCATCGGCAGCTCCGCCGAGCCGGCTTCGATGTCCATCACCACATAGCCGAGCTTCTCGTCGGTGCGCAGGTACTGCCCCGCGATGTTGATGCCGTGCTGCGCGAACACCTGGTTGATGGCCGACAGCACGCCGGGCACGTTGTGGTGCAGGTGCAGGATGCGCTTTTGCCCGGGGTGCGGCGGCAGCGCGACTTCGGGGAAGTTCACGGCCGAGATCGAGGTGCCGTTGTCGCTGTACTTGACGAGCTTTTCCGCGACCTCGAGGCCGATGTTGGCCTGCGCCTCCATCGTCGAGCCGCCGATGTGCGGGGTCAGGATGACGTTGTCCAGACCGCGCAGCGGCGAGACGAACTCCTCCTTGTTGGTGCGCGGCTCGACCGGGAACACGTCGAGCGCGGCGCCCAGCAGGTGGCCCGACTTCAGGGCGTCGGCCAGCGCGTCGATCTCGACCACCGTGCCGCGCGAGGCATTGATCAGGATCGCGCCGGGCTTCATCGCGGCCAGCTGGGCGGCGCCGATCATCCACTGCGTCGAGGGCAGCTCGGGCACGTGCAGCGTCACGATGTCGCTCATGGACAGCAGCTCGTGCAGCGAGTCGGCCTGGCGCGCGTTGCCCAGCGGCAGCTTGGTGATGATGTCGTGGAAGATGACCTGCATGCCCAGACCCTCGGCGAGTACCGACAGCTGGCTGCCGATCGAGCCGTGGCCGACGATGCCCAGCGTCTTGCCGCGGATCTCGTAGGAGTTCTCGGCCGTCTTGAGCCAGCCGCCGCGGTGCGCCGCCGCGTTCTTCGCGGGAATGCCGCGCAGCAGCAGGATGGCTTCGCCCAGCACCAGCTCGGCCACCGAGCGGGTGTTGGAGTAGGGCGCGTTGAACACCACGACACCGCGCTGGCGCGCGGCCTCGAGGTCGACCTGGTTGGTACCGATGCAGAAACACCCGACGGCGACGAGCTTCTGCGCGGCCTCGAAGACCTCCTCGGTCAGCTGGGTGCGCGAGCGGATGCCAACGAAGTGCACGTCGGCGATCTTGCGGATCAGCTCGTCATTGGGCAGCGCGCCGGTGACGGACTCGACATTGGTGTAGCCGGCCTTGTGCAGCAGCTGCAGCGCGCTCGGGTGGATGCCTTCGAGCAGCAGAAACTTGATCTTCGATTTGTCCAGCGAGGTCTTGGTGGTCATTGCTTGAATCCCTTTGCACAATCCGCCATTACAGCGGATTCCGGATAACGCCACGCCCGATAGGTCCACCGCGGGCGCGCCGGGCCCTCAGCCCCGGCCGACAAATGGCATTCTGGTCGCCATGACGGTATGGAACAGCACATTGGCCTCGAGCGGCAGCCGGGCCATGTAGAGCACCGACTGCCCGACCACATCGACGTCCATCGTGGGCTCGATGGCGATCTCGCCATTGGCCTGCGGCACGCCCTGCGTCATGCGCGCGGCCATCTCGGTCAGCGCGTTGCCGATGTCGATCTGCCCGACGGCAATGTTGTGCCGCCGCCCGTCGAGCGCCGCGGTCTTGGTCAGCCCCATCACCGCGTGCTTGGTCGCGGTGTAGGCAATGGAGTTCGGGCGCGGCGCATGCGCCGAGATCGAGCCGTTGTTGATGATGCGGCCGCCCTGGGGGCTCTGGTCGCGCATCACCTTGAAGGCCTGCTGCAGGCAATAGAACATGCCGTTGAGGTTGACGTCCACGACCTCGCGCCACTGCGCGGGCGTCCAGTCGATGAAGTCGCCCGGCGGGTTGCCGCGGCCGGCGTTGTTGAACAGCAGGTCGACGCGGCCGAAGTGCCCGGCGGCGCTGGCAAACAGCGCGGCCACGGCCTGCGCGTCGCCGACATCGGTCGGCACGCAGAGCACGCGCCCGTCGGCTTCAGGCAGCGCCCGGAGCTCGCTTGCGACCTGCTCGAGCGGCGCGGCGCGGCGCCCGGCCAGCACGACATCGAATCCTCCGTCGAACAACGCGAGCGCTGCCGCCTTGCCGATGCCCGAGCCGGCGCCGGTGATGACCGCTACTTTCCTGGATGCCATGCCAATCTCCTGAAGCTGTTGCAAAAGCCCCATTGTCCGTTCAATGCGCGGGCCGGGGGCCGCGGCGCGAAAGGCCGACAATGCCGGTCATTCCCATTGGAAGGAAACTCCATGCGCATTTCCGGCTTTGGCGTTCGCGCCGCGTTCCCCGCACTCCTCATTGCGGCCCTGTTTTCCCCGGTGGCCCAGGCGGTGCTCAAGGTCGGGGACGCGGCGCCCGCGTTCACCACCGAGGCGGCCGTGGCGGGCAAGCCCTTTGCGTTCGATCTGAAGTCGGCGCTGCGCAAGGGCCCGGTGGTGCTGTATTTCTTCCCCAAGGCCTTCAGCCAGGGCTGCACCATCGAGGCGCATGCGTTTGCCGAGGCCTCGCCGCAGTTCAAGGCGCTGGGCGCGCAGGTCGTGGGCATGTCGCATGACGACATCGCGACGCTGCAGCGCTTTTCGACCGAGGCCTGCCGCGACCAGTTTGCCGTGGCCTCCGATCCGCAGGCCAACACCATCCGCGCTTACGACGCCGCGGCCGCGGCCAATCCGCAGCGCGCGGACCGTATCTCCTATGTGATCGGCCAGGACAGCCGGATCAAGTTCGCGCATGTGGGCGCCGATCCGGCCGAGCATGTGGCGCAGACCCGCGCTGCCGTGGAGCAATTGCAGCGCACCGCAAAGCGCTGAGCGCGCGGTAGGCGCAATCCACGCAAGGGACGGGATGGCGGCTGACGAACGCACCGCACCCGTCCGCTTACCGTGAGGCTTTCCCCCAAGGAGCATCACCATGAAACTGAGTCATTTGGCCGCAGCGGCCCTGAGCGTCGCCATGATGGGCAGCGCGTTTGCCGAAGTCAGCAAGAAGGACCAGGACTTCCTGACGAAGGCGGCTGCTGGCGGCATGTACGAGGTCGAGGCCGGCAAGCTGGCCCAGCAAAAGGGCATGGCGCCTGAAGTGAAGTCGTACGGCGAGATGCTGGTCAAGGACCACAGCGCCGCCAACGAGGAACTCAAGGGCCTGGCCGGCACCAAGGGTGTGGCGCTGCCCGCAGCGCTGCCTACCGACAAGCAGGCCCGCCTGGACAAGATCGGCCGCGCCAAGGCCTTCGACAAGGAATTCCTCAAGGAAGTCGGCCTCGATGACCACAAGAAGGACATCTCGCTGTTCGAGAAGGCCAGCAAGAGCGCGGACGATGCCGACGTGAAGGCATTTGCGACCAAGACCCTGCCGGTCCTGAAGGCGCACCGCGAGCATGCGGAAGGCCTGCGCAAATCGATGAAGTAAAGCCGGGGGCTCGAGCGCGGCAAGCGCTTCGGGCTGGTGGCTGGAACCCGCAGCTGCTCCAGGGCACCTGCGGGTTTTTTGCGTCTGGCGCCGCCTGCGCCGCCGGTCCGAGTGCGGGCAGGGAGGGCTGCATCCGCGCACGGTTTTTGGAAATCGCGCAGACTCGAGGTTGTGACACGATGTAAGCGGTGCATCGATGTCGAACGCCATTACCCACCTTCCCATGCATGGATTGCGCCTTTCGGAGCTGATCTCCGCCCTGAGCCACGCGCTCGATATCACCGAGGGGCAACCCCCGGGCCACTGCACGCGCTGCTGCTGGATCGGCACGCAGGTCGGTCAGCGCCTGGGCCTGGCGGACGAGGAGCTCTGGGGCCTGTACTACACGCTGCTGCTCAAGGACCTGGGGTGCAGCAGCAACGCGGCGCGCATTTGCGAGCTCTACCTGACCAACGACCTCGCGTTCAAGCACGACTTCAAGACCGTGGGCGACAGCCTGCCCCAGGTGCTGAACTTCGTGCTGTCGCACACCGGCCTGCGCGCGCCGCTGGCCGATCGCTTCCGTGCGGTGATGAACATCCTGCGCAACGGCACGCAGCTGGCCGACGAGCTGATCCAGACGCGCTGCCAGCGCGGCGCCGAGATCGCGCGGCTGCTGCGCTTTCCCGAGTCGGTGGCGCAGGGCATCTACCATCTCGACGAGCATTTCAACGGCAAGGGCCGGCCCGACGGGCTGGCAGGCCAGGACATTCCGCTGTATTCGCGCATCGCGCTGCTGTCGCAGGTGGTCGATGTGTTCCACACCAGCGGCGGGCGCGAGGCCGCGCTGCAGGAGCTGCAGCGCCGGCGCGGCCAGTGGCTGGACCCGGCCGTGATCGATGCGTTCATCGCGGTGGCCGATACCGGGTTCTGGGATCAACTGGCCCACGAGGACATCGACCGCGCGGTGCTGGCGCTCGATCCTGCTTCGGTGCCGGTGCCGCTCGATGAAGACTATCTGGACGACATCGCCGCGGCGTTCGGGCAGGTCGTCGATTCCAAGAGCCCCTACACCAGCGGGCACAGCGCGCGCGTGGCGCTCTATGTCGACCTGATGGCCGAGACCATGGGTTTCAACGACGAGCGCCGGCGCTGGCTCAAGCGCGGCGCGCTGCTGCACGACATCGGCAAGCTCGGGGTCAGCAACAGCATCCTGGACAAGCCCGGCAAGCTCGACCGCGACGAATGGGCGGTGGTGCAAGGGCATGCGATGCACACCGAAACCATCCTTTCGCGCATCGCCGCGTTTGGCGAGCTCGCGCGCATTGCCGGCGCGCACCACGAGCGCCTGGACGGCACCGGCTACCCGCGCGGGCTGGGCGCGCAGGACATCTCGCTCGAGACGCGCATCATCACCTGCGCCGACATCTTCGACGCCATTACCGCGGCGCGCCCCTACCGCGGCGCGGTGCCGGTCGACGAGACGCTCGAGATCATGGGCGCGTCCGTCGGCACCGCGATCGACGCCGAATGCTTCGCGGCGCTCAAGGCCTGCATCCACCGCCTGCCGCCAATGCCGGCATAAACGAAAAAAGCCTGCCATGGCATGCATGGCAGGCTTCGGCGCGGAGCCGGGGCGGGGCTTCAGCTCACTGCGCGCTGACCACGATCTTGCCGGTCGGGCGCGGGCTGTGGCAGTCGTTGTAGAAGTACTCGCCGGGCTGCGTGAACCGGTGCTGCGCCGACTGGCCGGGCTCGAGGCGGAAGTTGAACACGCCTTCGAAGAACTGCGTCGCGCAATGCACGTTCTTGTTGTCCTCCGGGTTCCTGAAGGTCACGGTGGTGTTGAGCGGCACGGTCATCCAGGTCGGCGTCATGGCGTTCACGGCCGTCGACTCCGCCGCGCCCGGTGCGTTGGTGGCGGTCTGCACACGCCCCAGGTAGACGGTGTTGGGCGTGGGCAGCGCCGCGCCGCTCACGGCCGCGCCCGACACCGGGCGGCGCACCAGCGGCGGCTTGGGCGTGGCGGCCGCCGGCACCTTGCCGCCGACCTTGAACGCCCAGAGGTAGTCGCCGCGCGGTGCATCGCTGTAGGGGATGCCCGTGCCGCCGGCAAACACCGCGATGTACTGCTCGCCGTCGATCTCGTAGCTCACCGGGCTGGCGCTGATCGAGGCGCCGGTCTGGAAGCGCCAGACTTCGTTGCCGTTGTCGCCATCCATCGCAATCAGGTTGCCGTCGGGCTGGCCGATGAACAGCAGGTTGCCGGCCGTCGACAGGATGCCGTTGCCATGGGCCAGCGAGTAGGGCATGGCCTTCTTCCAGCGCACGAGGTTGGTGCTCGGGTCGACCGCCACGACGCCGCCGGTCTGGTAGGTGCCCGGTGGGCGCAGGCCGTTGCTGGACTCGGTCAGCGAGTGCGCCGCGCCGACATAGCCGAAGCCGGTGTAGACCATGCCGGTCTTGGGGCTGAACGACTGGTGGTTCCAGTTCGCGCCACCGCCATGGCCCGGCACCGAGAGGATCGGGATGTCCCAGTGCGGATCGTACAGGCAGCCCTTCTGGTAGTTGGGGATCGCGCGGTTCGGGTCGCCCGGAACGGCGGTGCCGAGTTGCTGATCCACCACGCAGGTTTCGGTCCAGGCGCCCTGGCGCGGGATCGGCTGGGTCGGCCAGGTCGCCTGGCGCGCGTCCTGCTTGACCGGAATCTCGTCGATGCCCAGCGGCGCGGAGCCGTCCTTGCGGTCGAGGATGTAGTACATGCCGGTCTTGCTGCCGTAGATCACGACCTTGCGCAGCTCCTTGCCGATCATCACGTCGGCCAGTACCGGCGACATCACGTTGTCCATGTCCCAGATGTCGTGGTGCACGGACTGGAAGTGCCACTTGTATTCGCCGGTGTGCGAGTCGAGCGCGACGATCGAGTTGGCGAACAGGTTCAGGCCCGGGCGCTTGGAGCCGTCCTGGGAGGAGCCGCCGCGCACGTTGCCGAAGGTCCAGTAGACCATCTTGAGCTCGGGATCGACCGCCGGGTGGATCCACGGCGTCGCGCCCGTGCGGTCGGCCTCGGCGGCATCGCCCCAGGTTTCCGAGCCGCGCGTGCCGGGCTTGGGCACGCCCCAGAACACGTTGAGCACATTGCCGTTGGTCGCATCGGCGGTGAACGCCGCGCCGCGGTTGCCGTCGTTGGTGCCGATGTAAAGGCGCTTGTCGTGGTAGACGATCGCCACCTTCTGCACCGCGCCCAGGTAGTCGGCATCGGTGGTCGCGCTGGGGTACTGCTTGATCCAGGCGACCTCGCCGGTGGCGATCTTCAGCGCCACCAGCCGGTTGCCTGGAGCGACGGTGTAGATCAGGCCCAGGTCCTTGGCGACCCCCACGCCGCGGCGGGTGATGGTGCCGTAGGGCGTCTCCCATTTCCATTTGGTCACGCCGGTCTTGCCGTCGACGGCCACGACGTTGCCCAGTGCGGTCTCGAGGTAGATCACGCCATCGACCACCACCGTGGTGCTCTGGTTGGTGCCGGTGTTCAGGCCGCCTTCGACGCGGTTGAGCCAGGCGCCGCCGAGCTGCGAGACATTGCGCTTGTCCAGCGCCGCGAGGCCGCTGTAGTTCTGGTTGCCCAGGTTGCCGCCCACCTTGGGGAAGTCCTTGTCGCCGGGCGTGCAGCAGTCGCTGAGGTCGACTGCGGGGGCCGGCGCCGGTGCGGGCGCCGGGCCTGGCGCGGGTGCCGGTGCGGGCGGGGTGACGGGCTTGTCGTTGCCGCCGCAGCCGATCAGCACCATGGGCAGGCAGATGACGGCCGCCGCGATGGCCGAGAGCGTGTAAGAGCGAGTGTTCACGGAGATCCCCTGGGTGGTGGTGCTTTAGCGAGCGGCGGCCGGTGCCGCGGCGGCCGGTGCCGCGGCGGCCGGTGCCGCGGCGGGGGTGCTGGTGCAGAAGTCGGTCAGACCCATGGTCGACTTGACGGCCTGCACCACCATCTTCTGGAAGTCCTTGGCGCCCGGCGCCGCGGAGTTGGCGGTGAAGTGGTCGGTGGAATGGCCCAGCGTGCTGAGCCAGGCGCGGCCGCCGTCGTAGTACTGGCACCAGGCGACCGGGTGGAAGTCCTTGTGGCCCGGGTGCGGCGCGGCCGTCAGCGGGTTGAGCGTCGCGGTGTCGACCTTGGCGAGGAACTTCACGTTGGTCGGGAAGGGCGTGAGGTTGTACCACTCGTCCTTGAACGGGAAGCTCAGCGAAACGCCTTCGGTGGATGGGTCCTGCGCCACGATCTGCACCGTGCCGTCGCGGTTCGGGCCGTGGTTGTAGAAGTTGGCATTGCCCAGCAGGCCTTCGTAGTAGGGCCAGTTGTACTCGGCGCCGAACGCGTTGTGCAGGCCGACGAAGCCGCCGCCGCGGCGCATGTAGTTGCGCAGCGAGGTGCGCGCCGCATCGTTGCTGGTGGGCACGGCTTCGTTCCACAGCGTGTCGCGGTTGGAGCTCGCGAAGATGACGGTCTTGTAGTTGTTGATGCGGCCGCTGAGCACCGTGACGTCTTCGGTCCAGTCGGCCTGGATGCCGGCTTCCTCCATCATCCGCTTGAGGCCGGCCTGCATGACGTTGTCGGCGTTCATCGTCGGGTTCAAGCCAGCGGCCATCGGCGTGCCCAGGTTGGCGTGGCGCGGGCCGGCGGTGCGCGAATAGATCAGCACGCGGTTGGGCGTCGAGGCAAATGCGCCCCAGTTGTTGTAGCACTTGGAGTCCGTGCCGCGGCAGACGTTGTAGTAGGCATCGAAGCTGTTGTCGACGACCTGGGGCTCCTCGACGGGCGGCTGGGGCTGCGGCTGGGGCTGGGGCTCCGCCACCACCGGAGCCTGGGGCTGCGGCTGGGCGGCGCTGTCGCCATCGCCGTCGCCGCCACAGGCGCCCAATCCCAGCGCCACGGCCGAGGCAATGGCGGCATAGGCAAATTTCTTGTTCAAGGTTTTCATTGCTGTCTCCGGTGATCGTTGATATGCGGGGCCCTGTGCGATAGCAGGGGGCTGACGAAGCATGAAACTAAGTGGAAAACATTTCCATAATGGAAATCCCTTCCTGTTATTTTTTCCTGGTTTGTGGCTGGATCGCTGGCGCTTGCGTGCATGTCACCCTTTGCACAGCGCCCTTCAGGCGATGCCCCTGGGCTGGTCATGGATTGGCAATATCTGTATATTTGCACAGTGGAATTGCAAACCAAACTCGCTGTGCTGGCCGACGCCGCCAAATACGACGCTTCCTGCTCCTCGAGCGGCAGCGCCAAGCGCAACGCCGTGGGCGGCGGCATCGGCTCGACCGAAGGCAGCGGCATCTGCCACAGCTACACGCCCGACGGGCGCTGCATCTCGCTGCTCAAGATCCTGCTGACCAACTTCTGCATCTACGACTGCAAGTACTGCATCAACCGCGTCAGCTCGAACATCCCGCGCGCGCGCTTTTCGGTGGCCGAGGTCGTCAACCTCACGCTCGACTTCTACCGGCGCAACTGCATCGAAGGGCTGTTCCTGTCGAGCGGCATCATCCGCAGCAGCAACTACACGATGGAGCAGCTCGTCGGCGTGGCGCGCACGCTGCGTCTGGAGCATGGCTTCAAGGGCTACATCCACCTCAAGACCATCCCCGATGCCGACCCTGAACTGCTGGCCGAGGCCGGGCTCTATGCCGACCGCCTGAGCATCAACATCGAGCTGCCCACGGTGCAGGGCCTGGCGCAGCTCGCGCCCGAGAAAAGCAGCGCCACCATCCACCAGGCGATGGGCCAGCTGCACGACCACATCGCGACCTCGAAGGCCGAGCGCAAGGACGCGGGCAAGGCCTCGGTCATCTCCATGCCGCGCTCGCGCCGCACCCGGCCCACCGCGCCCAAGGCGTTCGCGCCCGGCGGCCAGAGCACGCAGATGATCGTCGGCGCCGACAGTGCGGATGACGGCGACATCATCGTCACCAGTTCCAAGCTCTACACCGGCTACCGGCTGCGCCGCGTCTATTACTCGGCCTTCAGCCCGATTCCCGATGCCACGGCCGAGCTGCCGCTGATCGCGCCGCCGCTGGTGCGCGAGCACCGGCTGTACCAGGCCGACTGGCTGATGCGCTTCTACGGCTTCGAGGCGCACGAGATCGTGCCTGCCGGGGAGCAGGGCAAGCGCATGCTGTCGCTCGAGCACGACCCCAAGCTGGCCTGGGCGCTGGCCCACCGCGAGCGCTTTCCGGTCGACCTCAACACCGCGCCGCGCGAGATGCTGCTGCGCGTGCCGGGGCTGGGCGTGGGCAGCGTCGACAAGCTGCTCGCGGTGCGCCGCTGGCGCCAGCTGCGCAGCACCGACATCGAGCGCCTGCGCGTGCCGATGTCCAAGGTGCTGCCCTTTGTCGAATGCCAGGGCTGGAGCCCGGGCCGGAGCCTGGACGATCCGCTGCTCGCGGCCAAGCTGGTCCAGCCGATGGCGCCCCCGGTGCAGGCCAGCCTGTTCTAGGGCCTGTTTACATTAATTTTTCCCAGATGCGTTGCGATCAAAAAGGGCCAGGCGCTAGGCGCCAAACGAAGCTGGGGTGCGGCCCCAGCGAGGCTTGGCAACGACGCGGATGGCCCTTTTTGATTGCAACGCCATGGCGGCACAGACCCTGATCCTGCCCGGCGACGGCACCGACTTCGCGCACTGGCGCAGCCTTGCGCGCTGGCTGTGGTCGCAGCAGGTGCCGCCCGAAGACGTCATCTGGCATACCGAGGATGCGCAGGCCGAGGCGCCCGACCTGTTTGCCCCGCCGCCCGTTCCCACGGCACTCGCGTCGCTGGCCGCGCCTCCCGAGCTGCCGCTCACGGTGCCGCGCGCCTGGCTGGCGCAGGCCGAGCACTGCCTGCTCAACGCCGCCCCCGAACGCTTCGCGCTGCTGTACCGGCTGCTGTGGCGCATGCAGCTCGAACCCGCGCTGCGCCACGACCTGCTCGATGCCGACCATGTGCAGATGCAGCACTGGATCAAGGCCGTGCGCCGCGAGGTGCACAAGACCCATGCCTTCGTGCGCTTTCGGCCCGTGGCGCTGGCCGACGACCCGGTGGACGGCAGCGGACCGCTGCATGTCGCCTGGTTCGAGCCGGTGCACCATGTCGTGCATGCGGCGGCGCCATTTTTCGTCAAGCGCTTTGCCAACATGCGCTGGGCCATCCTCACGCCGCGCGTCAGCCTGCGCTGGTGGCCCGAGGCGCCCGATGTCGCGGCGCTGGCCGGGCAGGGCGTGGCGCCCGAATTCGCGCTGCAACCTTTCAAGAGCCGCCCCGGCGTGCTGAGCTGGGGGCCGGGCGCAAGCGCCGAGGACGCTCCTGCATCGGACGCGGGCGAAGGCCTGTGGCTCACCTATTACGCCCATATCTTCAATCCCGCACGGCTCAAGGTCGCGGCGATGTGCAAGGAGATGCCGCGCAAGTACTGGCACAACCTGCCCGAGACGCAGCTGATCTCCCCGATGATCCAGGCCGCGCAGGCGCGCAGCGCGGCAATGCTGGCGAATGCGCCGTCGACACCGCAACGGCGGCTCCCGCAGCAAAAGCCGACTCGCAAGCCCGAATGAAGCGCTGGCACAGCAGCTGGGCCATTATCCAATCATCTTTCAAAGAAGAATTTCTTGGCGCCATTTTGCTTTTCAATATTTTATTTCTCGATCGATCCAGAATGTTTCGACGTACGCATATAAGATATTTGTCGCCAATTGCGCAAGGCCATATCTGATCCACGAATCATCCATGAATACGGCAAAGCAGAGGCCGGCAACAGAGAAAACCACAGAAATGAGAAGCCGAGAACTTCTTTTGTAAATGAATTTTTCGCTTGAATCTGCCTCCAGAGTTCTGTATTTCAGGAGAAGTAAAGAGCCGCCTACGTAACAGACCCATCCAGCGAATAATCCAGCAAATATTTTTGATGAGAAAAATTCCGTTGCATCGATAAATGCCTGAGAAGCAAGAAACATGATTGGCATGCTGAGGTAGGCAAGTGCTCTTGGAGCGTATTTTTTCATGATATATAAAATAATCCTTTGGATTTGATTGATTTGGCTAAGATAATAAAGGCCAACACATCCGACCTGCGGATAGAGCTATTCATGAATGGTTTGTAACCGCGCGAGTAACAGCGTTCCATGAGTGCAGCTCTCATTGCGCTGCAAGCACCCGGTTTTATCCGCCTTGCGTGTGAGCATTCACTCGGACCGGAAATCGGTACCCAGTCCGACGCGCCTTGAATGCCATGCCGTCTATCCTGTGCACATACGGATGCGAAGTCACTTGCGCGTGGCTGCATTGAAAAGGGCATGGTCCGGTGCGACGGTGAGCTGTTCATCGGCAGCGCAAAGACGGTTTGGAGAGGATGACGATATGAATGAAATCGAACTGAAGTTCCAGGTCCCCGCGGCCCGGCGCCAGGCCCTGCGCAAGGCGCTGGCCACGCCCCAGGCGCGAACGCTGCGTCTGCAGGCGCAATATTTCGACACGCCCGACCGGCGGCTGGCCGCGGCCCATGTCTCGCTGCGCCTGCGCCAGGAAGGCGACGCCTGGGTGCAGACGCTCAAGTGCCCGGGCGAGAACCGCTGGACGCGCCTCGAGCATGAAGTGCCGCGCACGGCCGATGCCGGCGAGCCCGCGCTGGACCTGGCGCTGCACGCCGACACCGAGGCCGGGCGGCAGCTGGCCGCGGCGCTGGGCAACCAGGCCGGGCAGCTCGAAGTGGTCTATGCGACCGATGTGCAGCGCACCCTGCGCCTGGTGCGCGGCCCGGGCCTGCAAGCCGAGCTGGCGCTGGATGTGGGCGAGATCCGCGCCGGCAGCGAGCGCCGAGAACTGCACGAGATCGAGTTCGAACTCAAGGCCGGCAGCGTCGATGCGCTGGTGGCGCTGGCCACGCGCTGGGTCGAGCGCCACGGGCTGTGGCTCGATGTCGTGAGCAAGGCCGAGCGCGGCCAGCAGCTCGCCCGCGGCGCGCGCAGCGTCGCGCCGGTGCATGCCCAGCCGGTAGTGCTCAAGGACCCGCAATCGCCCGACGCCGCGCTGCGCCAAATGGTCGCGGCCTGCCTGGCCCACCTGCTGCCCAATGCGGGCGAGGTCGCAAGCGGCACGGCGACTCCCGAGCATCTGCACCAGGCACGCGTTGCGCTGCGCCGCCTGCGCACGGCGCTGCGCATCTATGGCGACTGGTCGCCAGCGGTCGATGCCGCATGGGCGCCCGCGCTGGCCACGCTGTTTGCGCAGATGGGCGCGGTGCGCGACCGCGATGCGCTCGAAGCCGGCCTGCTGCCCGCGCTGCGCGCGGCCGGCGCGCCGCTGGCCGAGCTGCCGGCCGAGGCGGCAAGCGCTGGCGACCCGGCCGACACCCTGCGTTCGCAGGAGTGCACGCAGCTGTGGCTGGCGCTGATCGCGTTTGCCAACGGGGTGCCGGCGGAAGCCGAAGATTGCGCGCCTGCACGCAATGTGCGCGCGCTGGCCGCGGCGCGGCTCAAGCGCCTGCAGCGCCAGCTGGCCAAGGATGCCAAGGCCTATGCGGGTCTGGAAGACGAGCAGCGCCACCGTGCGCGCCGGCGCCTGAAGCGCCTGCGCTACGGTATCGAGTTCACCGCCTCGCTGTTTCGCGCGAAGAAGGTCGAGGCCTATCTCTCGCAGCTCAAGCCGGCGCAGGATGCGCTGGGCGAGTACAACGATCTGGTGGTCGCCGAGGCAGTGTTCCGCCGGCTCGTGCCCGCGCAGCCCCAGGCCTGGTTCGCGCTGGGCTGGCTCGCGGCGCAGCGCACCGAGCTGCTCGATGCCTCGCAGCGCCGGATGCAGAAGTGGGCCAAGCACTCGGGCTTTTGGTGAGCCCGGGCAGTTTCTGCAAAAAAAGCCGGGTTTTTGCCGGGAGCTCCAGAAACAGCGGCTAGAATACGAAGCTTAGCGGCTGTAGCTCAGTTGGATAGAGTACTTGGCTACGAACCAAGGGGTCGTGGGTTCAATTCCTGCCAGCCGCACCAAACGACAAGCCCCAGAGTGGAAACATTCTGGGGCTTTTTCGTCTTTGCATGCGCCCTCCGAAGAGGGCGCATTGCTTGTGCGTCAAGCGTTGGCTGCCACCAGTTGATCCAGCGCCAACGCCACTTCTTCCTGACCAATGCCTTCGACCGGCGCCAGGCGCGCGCTCAACTCGATCAGAGCGGCATTGCCCTGCTGCTGCAGGCGCGCGATGCTCTGGCCGGCTTCCTTGGGCGCGTCGAAGCCGGTGCTCTGCAGCAGCAGCTGGCCCGTGGCCGACAGCAGCTTGAAATAGAACTTGCCATCGGCTTCGCGGTATTGCTTGAACTGGGGCAGCGCGGACTTCTGCGCCTTCGCGGCCTGCGGGGCGTGGGTCTGCGCCAGGCTGCGCAGACCGACGGCTTCGCGCAGCTGGCGCATCAGCGGCGTGGCCAGCGCGCGCGCGCGCTCGCCGCCCTTGCGCAGGATCTGCTCGATCTGCGCCGGGTCGGCCATCAGGCTGTCGTAGCGTGCGCGCATCGGCGCGATTTCCTGGTCCAGGCGCTCGAACACCAACTGCTTGGCATCGCCCCAGGCAATGCCCTGCGCATACTGCGCGCGCAGCGCGTCGCTTTCCGCGTTCGAGGCAAAAGCCTGGAACAACTGGAACAGCGCCGAGCCTTCGACCTCCTTGGGCTCGCCGGGCGCGCGCGAATCGGTGGTGATGCCGTTGATCAGCCGGCGCAGCTGCTCGCGCGGCGTGAACAGCGCAATCGTGTTGTTGTAGCTCTTGCTCATCTTGCGGCCGTCGAGGCCGGGCAGTGTTGCGACGTTGTCGTCGATCACCACTTCGGGCAGCACCAGCAGCTCGCCATAGAGATGGTTGAAGCTCGAGGCGATATCGCGCGCCATCTCCAGGTGCTGGACCTGGTCGCGGCCCACGGGCACCTTGTGCGCCTGGAACATCAATATGTCGGCGGCCATCAGCACCGGGTACATGAACAGGCCGGCCGTCACATCGGCGTCGGCGTCATTGCCGGCGGCGTTGTTCTTGTCGACCGAGGCCTTGTAGGCATGCGCGCGGTTGAGCACGCCCTTGCCCGTGACGCAGGTCAGCAGCCAGCACAGCTCGGTGATCTCGGGCACGTCGGACTGGCGGTAGAGCATGACCTTCTCGGGGTCCAGGCCCGCGGCCAGCCAGCTCGCGGCGATCTCCAGCGTCGAGCGCTGCACGCGCGCCGGATCGGCGCACTTGATCAGCGCGTGGTAGTCGGCGAGGAAGTAGAAGCTCTGGACATCGGCGCGCTGGCTCGACTGGACGGCCGGGCGAATTGCGCCGACATAGTTGCCCAGGTGCGGGGTGCCCGACGGTGTGATGCCGGTGAGAAATCGGGTTTTGGACATGGCAGGAAACAAGGGTTCGCGAAAAACGGGAAAGCGCTCAGCGCAGCAGCGCCAGCAGCGGTGTCAGCAGCCAGTCGATGGCGCCGTAGCCCAAGCCCATCAACGGGCGCAGCCACAGGCTGCCTACGACGCCGAACAGCACCAGCGCCAGCACGATGAAAAAGCCGAAGGGCTCGATGCGCGCGAACTGCTGGCCGATGCGCCAGGGCAGCAGGCCGACAAGTATGCGTCCGCCATCGAGCGGCGGCAGCGGAAACAAGTTGAAGGCCCACATCACCAGGTTCACCAGGATGCCGGCGCGCGCCATCTCGACGAAAAAGCGCTCCTGCACGCCGCTGGTGACCAGCACCACCAGCAGCACGGCCCAGAAGATCGCCTGGATGAAGTTCGATGCCGGCCCAGCCAGCGCGACCCAGATCATGTCGCGCCTGGGGTTGCGCAGATGGTCGAAACGCACCGGCACCGGCTTGGCATAGCCGAACAGGAAGGCGCCCGAGGTCGCGAAGTACAGCATCAGCGGCATCAGGATGGTGCCGATGGGGTCGATGTGCTTGAGCGGGTTGAGCGTGATGCGCCCCAGCATGTGCGCGGTGTTGTCGCCGAAATGGCGCGCGGCATAGCCGTGGGCCGCTTCGTGCACCGTGATGGCAAACAGCACGGGCAGGGCGTAGATAAGAACGGTTTGGATGAGATTGGAGAAGTCCACGCGTGGATTGTGTCAGACCCCGGACGCTGTGCGCACGCTGGGGTTGGAGCGCGGGCATGCCCGGGGCGGAAAATCCATTACTTTGTTGCAAAATGCAAGAAGATGTACGGACGGTGTCCGGCCATCGGCATTATCAAAATAACAGTGGCGTCAGGCGCCTGGAGCGACAAGACATGGGATTCGGAAGCTGGAAGATCGGTACGCGGCTGGTGCTGGCGTTTGGCGGTATTTGCGCGCTGATGGTGGTGATGATGGGGGTGTGCGGCTGGAAGCTGCTGGGCGCCGAGCGGGCGCTGGCCGCCGGGGGCGCCACCGATATCGCGCAGGCTGCGCTCGAGCAGGTGCGCTGGTGGGTGCTGGGACTGGGCGCCGCGGTCTGCGCGCTGGCGTTGGCGGCCTGGGTCAGCCTGCGCCGCGGCATCGTGCGGCCGCTGCAGCAGGCGATCCTGATTGCCGAGACCGTGGCCGCGGGCGACCTGAGCCAGGAGTTCAGCTCCGATCTGCAGGGCGATTTCGGCCGGTTGCTCGGCGCGCTGGGCACGATGGAAGACACGCTGACCGAGCTGGTCGGCCGCATCCAGCAGTCGAGCGACTCCATTTCCGTGTCGGCGACCCAGATCGACGCCGGCAACGCCGACCTGTCGCGCCGCACCGAAGACCAGGTGGCGGCGCTGACCCAGACCGCGGCCAGCATGGAGCAGCTCACCGTGACCGTGCGCCAGAACGCCGACCGCGCGCACTCGGCCAGCGGGCTGGCCGTCGGGGCATCGGCCACGGCCGAGCGCGGCGGCGTGGTGGTGGGCCAGGTGGTGCAGACCATGCAGGCGATCAGCGGCAGCTCGCGCAAGATCGTCGACATCATCCAGGTGATCGAAGGCATTGCCTTCCAGACCAATATCCTCGCGCTCAACGCCGCCGTCGAGGCCGCGCGCGCCGGCGACCAGGGCCGGGGTTTCGCGGTCGTCGCCAGCGAGGTGCGCAGCCTGGCCGGGCGCTCGGCCGACGCCGCCAAGCAGGTCAAGGCGCTGATCACGGCCAGCGTCGAGCAGGTGCAAACCGGCGCCGGGCTGGTCGGCGAGGCCGGCAAGACCATGCAGGAGATCGTCGGCTCGGTGGGCCAGGTCACGGGACTGCTCGGCGAGATCTCGCAGGCGCTGCAGGAGCAGAGCGAGGGCATCGTCCAGGTCAATCTGGCGGTCGCGCACATGGATGGCGCGACCCAGGAAAACGCCAGCCTGGTGGGTCAGGCCGGACAGGCGGCGCAGGGCTTGTCGCAGCGCGTGCAGGAGCTGCAGCGGGCGGTAGGGGCGTTCAGGCTGGAGGAGGAGCCTGCCGTGGTGGCAGGCGGGGCGGTAAATCGGCTGGCCCTGGCGGCGTAAGCAGCCAGGCAAAGCAGCAGTTACAACCCCAGCGGCTGCAGCGCCCCCCGCCCCTGGCGCACCACCGTCGGATCTCCCCCATTGGCCATGGTCGTCAGATCCAGCACCGTGGTGGGCTCGTCCGGGCAGGCGCCCGCGTCGACGATGCCGTCGAGCAGCTTCTCATAGCGCTCGCGGATTTCCTGCGGGTCGTTGAGCGGCTCGGTTTCGCCCGCGGCAATCAGCGTCGTGGCCAGCAGCGGCGCGCCATGCAGCTCGAGCAGCAGCAGCAGGCCCTTGCGGTCGGGCACGCGCAGGCCGATGGTCTTGCGCTGCGGGTGGCTCACGCGCCGCGGCACTTCCTTGGTCGCGTCGAGAATGAAGGTGTAGGGGCCCGGCGTGCCGAGCTTGAGCAGCCGGTACTGGCGGTTGTCGACCTGGGCGTAGCTCGCGAGCTCGGACAGGTCGCGGCACAGCAGCGTCAGATGGTGCTTGTCGTCGATCTGGCGGATGCGGCGGATGCGCTCGACGGCGTCGCGGTCGTCCAAATGGCAGACCAGCGCATAGCTCGAGTCCGTCGGCACGGCCAGCACCCCGCCTTTTTGCAGCAGGGCCGCGGCCTGCTTGAGCAGCCGGGGTTGGGGATTGTCGGGATGGGCTTCGAAGTACTGGGCCATTTGCAAGCGCTCCTTGGCAAAGGGTGGAAAAGATCAGGGCTGCTGGATGCGTTCGGCCAGCAGTTCCCAGACGGGGGTCAGCGCCCCGGGCAGCACCGGCAGGGCCCCGAGGTCGGTACGTGATTCTTGCGGGCTGTGGAAGTCGCTGCCGCGTGACGCGGCCAGGCCGAACTCCGTGGCTATGGCCGCATAGGTCACGTATTCGGCCGCGCTGTGGCTGCCGGTGACGACTTCGACGCCCTGGCCGCCATGGGCCTTGAATTCGGAAAACAGCGCATATTCTTCATTGGCCGTAAAACGGTAGCGCGCGGGATGGGCAATGACGGCCACGCCGCCGGCGCCCGTGATCCACTGCACGGCGTCCTGCAGGCGCGCCCAGCGGTGTGGCGCGAAGCCCGGCTTGCCTTCGGTGAGGTAGCGGCGAAACACTTCGCCCATGTCGCGGCAGATCTTCTTCTCGACCAGAAAGCGCGCGAAATGCGTGCGCGAGATCAGCGCCGGGTTGCCGACGTAGCGCAGCGCGCCTTCGTAGGCGCCGGGAATGCCGACCATCTCGAGCTGGCGCGCCATCTCCTGCGCGCGCGGCATGCGCCCGCCGCGCACCTGGGCCAGGCCTTCATCGAGCGCGGCATTGGTCGCGTCGAAGCCCAGGCCGACGATATGCACGGTCTCGTTGGCAAAGGTCACCGAGATCTCGGCGCCCGTGAGATAGGGCAGCCCCTCGGCGCGCGCCGCGGCCGCCGCACGCTGCTGGCCCGCGATCTCGTCGTGGTCGGTCAGCGCCCAGAGCTCGACGCCGTTGGCACGCGCCCGCGCGGCCAGCGCTTCGGGCGTGAGCGTGCCATCCGAGATGATGGAGTGGCAATGCAGGTCGGCGTTGAGGTAGGTAGGCACGGGACCATTGTAGGCCGGGGTCCGGCGCGGTCACCGACTTCGGCCAATGCCCTTGCCAGCGGCCTTCAGCCGCCGGTCTGCGCGCCTTCGAGCAGGAATTGCACCTTGCGCTCCCCGCGCCATTCATTGACATCGAGCCGGAACGCGATCAGCACGCGCTCGGGCAGCGGATCGGTGTGGCCGAACCAGATGCCGTCCACGGGCCGGCCCTGGTGGCGCAGCTTGAGCGACAGGTGCTTCTCGCCGACGAGCCGCTGCGACAGCACATCGACTTCCTCGCTGAAGGTCGGCGCGGCAAAGCCCTGGCCCCAGACTTCCTGGTGCAGCTTGTCGACCAGATCGGCATCGCAGTATTCGAGCGCCAGCGGGCCGTCGGTCTCGATGCGCCGGGTCAGCGTCGCGGCATCGAGCCACTCCTGGGCGACCTGGGCCAGCGCCTGCTCGAAGACTTCGAGGTGCTCGTGCGCGATGGTGCAGCCCGCGGCCATCGCGTGGCCGCCAAAGCGCAGCAGCACGCCCGGGTGGCGCTTGGCCACGAGGTCGAGCGCATCGCGCAGGTGAAAACCGGGAATCGAGCGGCCCGAGCCCTTGAGCTCATGCCCATGGCCGGGCGCGGCGCTGGCGGCAAACACGAAGCTCGGGCGGTGCAGCTTGTCCTTGAGGCGCGAGGCGACGATACCGACCACGCCTTCGTGGAAGTCGGGGTCGAACACGCAGACCGCGGGCGGCGGCTCCTCGCTCTCGTCAAACAGGCTCTCGACCATCAGCAGCGCCTGCTCGCGCATGCCGCCCTCGATCACGCGGCGCTCGCGGTTGATCGCGTCGAGCGTGCGCGCGAGCTCCTCGGCGCGGCTGCGGTCCTCGGTCAGCAGGCATTCGATGCCCAGCGTCATGTCGGCCAGGCGCCCGGCCGCATTGATGCGCGGGCCGAGCGCGAAGCCGAAGTCAAACGTTGTGGCGACGCGCGACTTGCGCCCCGCGGCGTCGAACAGCGCGGCCAGGCCGGGCTGCATGTGGCCCGCGCGGATGCGCTTGAGGCCCTGCGCGACGAGGCGGCGGTTGTTGGCGTCGAGCTTGACCACGTCGGCCACCGTGCCCAGCGCCACCAGCGGCAGCAGGGGCTCGAGCCGGGGCTGGCTCTCGCGGCTGAAGATGCCGCGCGCGCGCAGCTCGGCGCGCAGCGCCAGCAGCACGTAGAACGCGACGCCGACGCCGGCCATCGACTTGCTCTCGAAAGTGCAGTCGGGCTGGTTCGGGTTGACCAGCGCCTCGGCCTCGGGCAGCGCCGGGCCGGGCAGGTGGTGGTCGGTGACCAGCACCTGCATGCCCAGCGCGCGCGCCTGTGCCACGCCCTCGACGCTGCTGATACCGTTGTCGACGGTGATCAGCATGTCGGCGCCGCGCTCCTTGACGCGCCGCGCGATCGAGGCCGTGAGGCCGTAGCCGTCGACCACGCGGTCGGGCACGAGGTAGTCGACATGGCGCGCGCCCAGCAGGCGCAGGCCGCGCACGGCCACGGCGCAGGCCGTGGCGCCATCGCAGTCATAGTCGGCGACGATGCACAGGCGCAGGTCGCGCGCAATGGCATCGGCCAGCAGCTTCGCCGCCGCGTCGATGCCCAGCAGCCCCGCGGGCGGCAGCAGGCGCGCCAGGCCGTCATCGAGCTCGTCGGCCGAATGCACGCCGCGCGCCGCATAGAGCTGGGCCAGCAGCGGATGGATGCCGGCCTGCCGCAGCGCCGCCAGCGTGGCGGGGGGAATCTCGCGAAGGGTGATTTTCATAGCAGGGTCGAAAGCTCGGGCAAGCCGGCGGGCTTGAAGATCTGTTGGATCTTCTGGCGCCAGTTCGGTGGGCGCGGCTGCCAGGTCAATGCATTGCGCTCGCCGCACAGCGTCAGCTGCACGCTCGCGCCGCCCTGGTGCGCCGCAAGCAATTCGCGCAGCAAGGTGGCATCGAGCTGCTGCCAGGCCGCGGCCCAGGCCGGCCAGTTCTCCTGCAGCGCGGCGTCGCGCAGCGCGGCCAGCGCCGGGTGGCTGGGCAGGGGTTGGAAGGGCACCGGCGCCTGCAGCCGGCCCGCGCCATGCAGCCAGAAAGCGTTGACGGGAGCCAGGCCGCGCGCGGCGCGCTGGTCGTTGAAGGGGTGGGTGTAGAGCAGCATCTGCACTTCGCTGTGCAGCCGGTTGAGCGTGCGCGCGGTCTGTGCATCGGGCAGCCAGCGGCGCACGTCGCGGCCGACCACGCGGTCGAGCGAGGCGGTGGCCAGATCGTCCAGCGGCGCGCCGCTTGCGCGCCAGCGGTCGGGGCGCTCGAACTGCAGCGCGATGCCGTCCTCGGCAAACCAGGGCGCGAGGATCTCGAGCAGCGCGCGCGATTCGCTCTCCTCCAGGCCGAGCTGCGCCGGATCGGCCATGTGCACGGTGTCGGCGCCGATGCGCCAGTGGCAGGGCGAGAACCAGGCCCAGGCCTGCTGCTGCGGCGCGGGATCGGCCGCCTGCTGCGCCCAGGCGGCCCAGGGCGCGCCGCCGGCCTGCAGCGGCAGCTGCAGCTCGCGGGCCCAGGCGCGCTCGTGCGGCGGGCAGAAGTCGGTCTCCTCGCCCGAGTCGCTGTGCACCAGCACCGCATATTGCAGGAGCGCCCGCAGGTTCGGCAGCTGCAGCGTCGGCCACAGCGCCGCGGCTTCGGGCCCGGCGCTGGCGAACGCAACGATCGGGGCAAGCGCTGGAGTCAAGGGGTCGGGGGAGGGCAGGGAGTCGGTCGCGGGCATGGCCGCTATTGTCGGGCAGCGCGCGTTCCGGTGCCCCTGCAGGGTCGGCGCCGGTCTCCCGCGCTTTGCCGGGGACATGCCCAGGCAATGCCACAATGCGACCACCATGCAAATACCCTATGAGCTGGCCCTGGGCTGGCGTTACACCCGAGCGGGACGCGCGACGCGCCGCAATGGTTTCATCTCTTTCATCTCCGGCGTCTCGATGCTGGGCATTGCGCTGGGCGTTGCCGCGCTGATCATCGTGCTCAGCGTCATGAACGGCTTCCAGAAGGAAGTGCGCGACCGCATGCTCAGCGTCGTGTCGCACATCGAGATCTTTGCGCCCCAGGGCGCGGCATTGCCCAGCCTCGAGCGCACGCTGGCCGAGGCCCGGCGCAACCCGGAAGTCATCGGCGCGGCGCCGTTCGTGTTCTCGCAGGCGCTGCTCGCGCGCGGCGAGGACATGAAGGGCACGCTGGTGCGCGGCATCGATCCGGCGCTCGAGCACGAGGTCACCGACCTGGCCGAAGCCAATGCCCAGGCGCTCAATCAGCTCGTTCCCGGCGAGTTCCGCGTCGTGCTGGGCATCGAGCTGGCGCGGTCGCTGGGCGTGCGCGCGGGCGATGCGGTCACGCTGATCGTGCCCGGCGGCCAGGTCACGCCGGCCGGCGTCGTGCCGCGGCTCAAGCAGATGACGGTGGCCGGCACCTTCGATTCGGGCCACTATGAATACGACGCGGCGCTGGTCATGCTGCACCACGAGGATGCGCAGCGCCTGTTCCGCCTCGAAGGCCCGACCGGCATTCGCCTCAAGCTCAAGGACCTGCACGAGGCACCCCAGGTCGCGCGCCAGCTCGCCGACACGCTGACCGACCAGCTGCTGATCCGCGACTGGACACAGCAGAACAAGACCTGGTTCTCGGCCGTGCAGCTCGAAAAACGCATGATGTTCATCATCCTGACGCTGATCGTCGCCGTCGCCGCCTTCAACTTGGTCTCGACGCTGGTCATGACCGTGACCGACAAGCGCGCCGACATCGCCATCCTGCGCACGCTGGGCGCGAGCCCGCGCAGCATCATGATGGTGTTCATGGTCCAGGGCGCGATGGTCGGCGTGATCGGCACGCTCGCCGGCCTGGCGCTGGGCCTGGGCATCGCGCTGAACATCGACGTGATCGTGCCGGCCATCGAGCAGGCGTTCAACGCCAGCTTCCTGCCCAAGGACATCTATCTGATCAGCAAGATGCCGAGCGAGCCGCAGAGCTCCGACATCACGCCGATCGCCGTCATTTCCCTGATCCTGTCCTTTGTGGCGACGATTTACCCCAGCTGGCGGGCCAGCCGCGTGAACCCGGCGGAGGCGCTGCGTTATGAATGATTCCCAAGCGATCGTGTTGCAGGCGCGCGCGCTGAGCAAGCGTTTTACCGAAGGCCGCCTCGACGTGCAGGTGCTCGGCGGTGTCGATCTGGCCGTCGCCGCGGGTGAAACCCTGGCCATCGTCGGCGCCTCGGGTTCGGGCAAGAGCACGCTGCTGCATCTGCTCGGCGGCCTCGACGCGCCCAGCGAGGGCAGCGTCTGGCTCAAGGGCCAGGCCCTGCACGAGCTGTCCCCGCAGGCGCAGGGCGACCTGCGCAACCAGCACCTGGGCTTCATCTACCAGTTCCACCATCTGCTGCCGGAGTTCAGCGCGCTCGACAACGTCGCCATGCCGCTGCGCATCCGCCGCCTGCCCTTGGCTGAATGCCGTGAGCGCGCACGTGCGATGCTGGCGCTGGTGGGCCTCGAAGGCCGCGTGCAACACCGGCCTTCGGAGCTCTCGGGCGGCGAGCGCCAGCGCGTGGCGATTGCACGCGCGCTCGTGACCGAGCCGGCCTGCGTGCTGGCCGACGAGCCCACCGGCAACCTCGACCGCAGCACCGCCGATGCGGTGTTCGCGCTGATGCTGGGCCTGGCGCGCGACAAGGGCACGGCGTTCGTGATGGTCACGCATGACGAGTCGCTGGCCGCGAAATGCGACCGCATGGTGCGTCTGGTCCAGGGTCAACTGGGCTGACCACGACAAGGGGAGATGGCCATGGCTTTCTGGATCGACACCCACTGCCATCTCGATGCATCTGAATTCGACCCCGACCGCAGCGCGGTGCGCGCCGCGGCGCGTGCGGCGGGCGTTGGAAACTGCGTGATTCCAGCCGTCGCGCGCAGCAACTGGCAGACCGTGCGCGAACTGGCGCATGCGGGCAATGACAGCTATGCGCTGGGCATCCACCCGCTGTGCACGCCGCAGGCCGATGACTCCGACCTCGAATTGCTGGAGCAGGAGCTGGCCGCGCGCCGCGCCGATCCGCGGCTGGTCGCGATCGGCGAGATCGGGCTGGATTTCTTTGTGCCCGGACTCGATGCTGAACACCAGCTGAAGATCTACCGCGCGCAGATCGCGCTGGCGCGCAAGTTCGATCTGCCGGTGCTGCTGCATGTGCGCAAGTCCAGCGACCGGGTGCTGCAGCAGCTGCGCGCGACCCCGGTACGCGGCGGCATTGCCCATGCCTTCAACGGCAGCGCGCAGCAGGCGCAGATCTTCATCGACCTGGGCTTCAAGCTTGGTTTTGGCGGCGCCATGACTTTCGAGCGCGCGCGCAAGCTGCGCGAACTGGCCACCGGGTTGCCGCTGTCGGCGCTGGTCATGGAAACCGATTCCCCCGACATCCAGCCGCAATGGGTCTACACCACGGCCGAGCAGCGCGCCGCGGGCGCAGCGCAGGGACGCAACAGCCCCGGCGAATTGCCGCGCATCGCCGAGGTCCTGGCCGGATTGCGCGGGATTGCGGTGGAGGAACTGGCTGCGGCCACGACGGCCAATGCCTGCGCCGCGTTGCCGGGCCTGGCCGCGTTGATCGCTTCAAATGCCGCCGCGCACTGACAGCGCAATGCGCCAAATCGCCCGGCGCCGGCCTGGTTTCGGGACAGAATGCAGACCATGACCATTTCCACCCCTGTGCCTGCTGCTGCCGCTGCGCCAAAGACGCGCGTGCGCCTGCCTGCGCAGGTGGAACCCGCAGAGCGTCTGCAGGGCCTGGCGCCGGTGGTCGGCCCCCATACGCGGGTGCTGGTGCTGGGCAGCTTTCCGGGCGTGGCCTCGCTGGTCCGCCAGCAGTATTACGCGCATCCGCAGAACCACTTCTGGCGCCTGCTGCAGGCGCTGTGGCCGCAGCATCCGCAGCCGGGGCCGGACGACTATGACGGGCGCTGCGAATGGCTGCTCGCGCGCGGGCTCGGGCTCTGGGATGTCTATGACAGCTGCGAGCGCGAGGGCAGCCTGGACGCGGCAATTCGCCAGCCCCAGGTCAATGATTTCGCCGCGCTGCGCGCGCATTGCCCGCAACTGCAGCTGCTGGCGCACAACGGCGCCGAGAGCTTTCGCCATGCGCCGGCGGCGCTGGCGGCCCTGGACCCTTCAGGCAGCGCGCCATTGCAGGCCGTCAAGCTGCCTTCGACCAGTCCCGCCAATGCGGGCTGGAGTTTTGAACGTAAACGGCAGGCCTGGCATGAAGCCCTGGCCGCCGCTGGATTGGTGACCGCGTGAACAGCAACCCTACCGACAGCCTCGAGCTGCCCGAAGTCAGTGTCTCGGACGATGGCGAAGTGCGCCATCTGCACCTGGGCACGCCCTGGATCCAGGGCTCGATGCGCGTCAAGGAACCCTTCGTGCTCGAGCTCGAATATGTGCAGCGCATGATGGCCTGGCTGCTGTTCGTCGACCCGGCCAGCGTCACCAAGCGCTATGCGGTGCAGCTGGGCCTGGGCGCGGGCGCAATCACCAAGTTCTGCCACAAGAAGCTGCGCATGCAGACCACGGCCATCGAGCTCAACCCGCAGGTGATCGCGGTGTGCCGCAGCTGGTTCAAGCTGCCGCCCAATGGCGCGCGCCTGCAGGTGGTGCTGGCCGATGCGGCCGAGGAAATTCGCCGCCCGGGCTGGGAAGACCAGGTCGATGCGCTGGCCGTCGATCTCTATGACCACGATGCGGCCGCGCCGGTGCTCGACAGCGCCGAGTTCTATGCCGACTGCCGCGCGCTGCTGACCGAGGACGGCTGCATGACGGTGAACCTGTTCGGCCGCTCGTCGAGCTATGAAAAGAGCCTGGCCAAGATGGCCGAGGCCTTTGGCGAAGACGCGCTGTGGGCCTTCAAGCCGACGCGCGAAGGCAACACCGTCGTGCTGGCCCAGCGCACGCCCTCGCGCCCCACGCGCGCCGTGCTCGACGAGCGCGCGCAGATGATCGAGTCGCGCTGGGAGCTGCCGGCCAGCAAGTGGCCCAGAAGCTTCAAGCCGGTCGTCAAACGATGAATTTAAGCACCCCCTGAGCGACTTCGTCGCTTCCCCCTCTCAACCTTCGGTGGAGGGGGACGGCAGCCTCGGTGCGGGGCGGCCCTTCCTCGCTGCCCCCGCCTTCAGGCCGCGCCAGTTTCATCGGCGGTAGGAGCGGCGAGCGCTCAGGTCATAAAGGTGTCCGCCGGCCGCCGCGGCGTTTACATTGGGTGCATGTCCTCCACCACTGCCTCTTCCCAGCCCGTGCCGGCTCCCTTTGGCGGCGCAGCCGAGTCCGGCCCGCTGCAGTGGCGCACCATCGTGCGCTGGCTGCAGGCCGACGGGGTGATCACGCCCGAGGAAGCCGAGCGCACTACCCTGCGTTGCTCACAGGCCGAAAGCAGCCTGCACCCGCTGGTGCGCCTGGCGCATGTCGCGATGGCGCGCGCCGAGGGCAGCGAGCCGCTCGATGTCGAGGCGTTGACGCAATACGTGGCGCAGCGCTGCGGCCTGGCCTACCTGCGCATCGACCCGCTGCGCGTCGATGCGGGCCGCATTGCCGAGACCATGAGCGCAAGCTACGCCGAGCGCCACCGCGTGCTGCCGGTGCAGGTCACACCCGACGAGGTGGTGGTCGCGACCTCCGAGCCGCTGGTCGACGACTGGGTTGGCGAGGTCGAACGCCAGTCGCGGCGCAAGGTGCGCCGCGTCATGGCCAACCCCGTCGACATCAAGCGCCTGACGGCCGAATTCTTCGCGCTCGCGCGCTCGGTGCGCGCCGCGCAGAAAAGCGGCGGCGCGGCCGCCAGCGCGAGCTTCGAGCAGCTCGTCGAGCTGGGCAACACCAGCAAGCAGCTCGATGCCAACGACCAGGGCGTGGTGCGCGTCGTCGACTGGCTGTGGCAATACGCTTTCGACCAGCGCGCGAGCGACATCCACCTCGAGCCGCGCCGCGAGCAGGGCGTGATCCGCTTTCGCATCGATGGCGTGCTGCACCCGGTCTATCACCTGCCGATGGGCGTGCTCAGCGCGATGGTCGCGCGCGTCAAGCTGCTCGGCCGCATGGATGTGGTCGAAAAGCGCCGCCCCCAGGACGGCCGCATCAAGACCCGTAACCCGCGCGGGGTCGAGGTTGAAATGCGCCTGTCGACGCTGCCCACGGCCTTTGGCGAAAAGATGGTGATGCGGATCTTCGACCCGGACAACGCGGTCAAGGACCTCGCGGCGCTGGGTTTCGCGCCGCACGACGCGCAGCGCTGGGAAGGGCTGGTGCGCCAGCCGCATGGCATCGTGCTGGTGACCGGCCCCACGGGCTCGGGCAAGACCACGACGCTCTACGCCACGCTCAAGCGCCTGGCGACCGAGGAAGTCAATGTCAGCACCGTCGAGGACCCGATCGAGATGATCGAGCCGAGCTTCAACCAGACCCAGGTCCAGACGCAGCTTGATTTCGGCTTCACCGAAGGCCTGCGCGCGCTGATGCGCCAGGACCCGGACATCCTCATGGTCGGCGAGATCCGCGACCTGGCGACGGCCGAGATGGCGGTGCAAGCCGCGCTGACCGGCCACCTGGTGTTCTCCACGCTGCACACCAACGATGCGCCCAGCGCGATCAGCCGGCTGATGGAGCTGGGCGTCGCGCCCTATCTGATCAACGCCACCTTGCTCGGCGTGCTGGCCCAGCGGCTGGTGCGCACGCTGTGCCCGCTGTGCAAGCAGCCCGATGAATCGGCCACGCGCGAGCAGCTCGCCGAGGCCGTCAAGCCCTGGAAGCTCAACGGTGGCTACCGCCCCTACCAGCCCGTGGGCTGCACCGACTGCCGCATGACCGGCTTCAAGGGCCGCACCGGCCTCTACGAGCTGCTCACGGTGAGCGAGGAGCTCAAGTCGCTGATCCACGCCGCGCCCTCGATCGACGGGCTGCGCCGCCAGGCGGTGGCCGATGGCATGCGCCCGCTGCGGCTCGCCGGTGCGCTGCGCGTGGCCGAAGGTGTGACAACGTTGCCCGAGGTCGTCAGCAGCACGCCAATGCTGAATTGAAGCACCCCCTGAGCGACTTCGTCGCTTCCCCCTCTCAACCTTCGGTGGAGGGGGACGGCGCCCTCGCTGCGGGGCGGCCCTTGCTCGGCGCCCCTGGGCTGGGTCATGCCACTTCGATGGACAGTGGATGGCGCAGGCGACGGGAATAACTGCCCCCTGGTACAAACCCTTGGGCGCGCCCGCCGCAGGTCGCGCCAGAAAACCGCAAACCAAGGCTGGATGCGGGCTGCAGCCCGATTTGCCGGTCCTTGAAGCCGGCTGTGGCGAATGTCCCCTGTAGGTGGAATCCACATTCGGACACAAGTTCCACGGCCCCACAATCGCCCCATCGTGATTTCCGTCTAGGAGACATTTTTGTGAAAATCAAGAGTCAAAAAGACTTTTTTGCCGGGTTGATGTTCTTGGTCATCGGTGTCGCTTTTGCGATCGGTGCGATTGACTACAACGTTGGTACGGGTGCGCGCATGGGTCCCGGGTATTTCCCGTTGATCCTGGGCGTGTTGATGTCGATCCTGGGCCTCGCCATCGGCGCCAAGGGTCTGGTCGTCGAAACCGCCGACGGCGACAAGATCGGCAAGTGGGCCTGGAAGCAAGTCTTCTTCATCCTGGCTGCCAACTTCGCCTTCGGCATCCTTCTGGTCGGCGTGCCATCGCTGGGCATTCCCCAGTTCGGCCTGATCGTCGCGATCTTCGGCCTGGTGTTCATCGCCAGCATGGGTGGCTACACCTTCAACGCCAAGGAAGTGCTGATCCTGGCCATCTGCCTGGCAGTGGGCAGCTATGTGGCTTTCGTCTGGGCGCTGAATCTGCAGTTCCCGGTGTGGCCTAGCTTCATTACCGGTTAAGGGAGCATCGTTCGTGGAACTTTTCGACAATCTGGCACTCGGCTTCGGCGTTGCCTTCACTTTCCAAAACCTGATTTACTGCTTCATCGGCTGTCTGTTGGGTACCCTGATCGGCATCTTGCCGGGCATCGGCCCCGTGGCGACCATCGCCATGCTGCTGCCCGCAACCTACGCCCTGCCTCCGGTGGCGGCGCTGATCATGCTGGCCGGTATCTACTACGGCGCGCAGTACGGTGGCTCGACCACCGCGATTCTGGTGAATCTGCCGGGCGAGTCCTCGTCGGTGGTGACCGTCATTGACGGCTACCAGATGGCGCGCAAGGGCCGGGCGGGTCCGGCGCTGGCGGCTGCCGGTATCGGTTCGTTCTTCGCTGGTTGCGTCGGCACCGTCATCCTGGCTGCGTTCGCTCCTCCGTTGACCGAAGTCGCGTTCAAGTTCGGTCCTGCTGAGTACTTCTCGCTGATGACCCTGGGCCTGATCGGCGCCGTGGTGCTGGCTTCGGGTTCGCTGCTCAAGGCTATCGCCATGATCGTGCTGGGCCTGCTGTTCGGCATGGTCGGCACCGACGTGAACTCCGGCGTTGCCCGCTACAGCTTCGACATCCCTGAACTGACCGACGGCATCGACTTCGTCGTGATCGCCATGGGTGTGTTCGGCTACGGCGAAATCATCGCCAACCTGTCCAAGCCCGAAGACGAGCGCGAAGTGTTCACCGCCAAGGTGACGGGTCTGATGCCTACGAAGGAAGACTTCAAGCGCATGATCCCCGCGATGCTGCGCGGCACGGCACTGGGTTCGGCACTGGGTATCCTGCCCGGTGGCGGCGCGATGCTGTCGGCCTTTGCTGCCTACACGATTGAAAAGAAGACCAAGCTGCGTCCCGGCGAAGTTCCTTTCGGTCAAGGCAACATCCGCGGTGTGACGGCTCCCGAGTCGGCCAACAATGCCGGTTCGCAGACCTCGTTCATTCCCCTGCTGACGCTGGGTATCCCCCCGAACGCCGTGATGGCGCTGATGGTGGGCGCGATGACGATCCACAACATCCAGCCTGGTCCCCAGGTGATGACCAGCAACCCCGAACTGTTCTGGGGCCTGATCGCCTCGATGTGGCTCGGCAACCTGATGCTGATCATTTTGAACCTGCCGCTGATCGGTATCTGGATCAAGCTGCTGACGGTGCCTTACCGCTGGCTGTTCCCCGCCATCGTGCTGTTCTGCGCGATCGGTGTGTACGGCACGAAGAACAGCGTGTTCGACGTGTGGATGGTCGGTATCTTCGGTTTCATCGGCTATGTGTTCCACAAGCTGGGCACCGAACCCGCACCGCTGCTGCTGGGCTTCATCCTGGGCCCGATGATGGAAGAGAACCTGCGCCGTGCGCTGCTGCTGTCGCGTGGCGACTGGAGCGTGTTCGTGACGCGTCCCATCTCCGCGAGCTTCCTGGCCCTGGCCGTGCTGCTGCTGATCATCGTGCTGCTGCCCGCGGTCAAGAACCGCCGAGAGGAAGCGTTCGTCGAGGATTGACGCTGCGCTGCCCCTGGCAAACCATGAAAACGGCACCTTCGGGTGCCGTTTTTTTTCGCCTGCGTGCAGCGCCTGCGCAGGGCGAGCCCGGCGCGGCAGGCCACAATACGCGCCTGTACCACAAGGTTCGCATGCCCGCTCCGACTCCCCCGGCGCAGCACCCCCAGCGGGTGCTGCTGCACAATGAAATCCACGCGCGCCCCGCCGAAGTGATGGCCGCGCCGCTGGCGATCACGCAGGTCGTGATGTGGGCCGACGCCGCCCAGCGCGAGGCCAGCCGCAGCCATGTGGCGCGCCTGCTGCGCGACCACCACCAGCCGCCGCCCGACGCGCGCACGACCCATCTGCGCTGCGACCTGGGCGCGTTCCGGCTGCGCTGGGAGCTGCACACCGAATTCGTGTCCTGGACCTTTGCCGTCGCGCTCGATGCGGACACCGAACTCGACCCGCAGGCGCCGCGCACCGCGCTGGCCCAGGTGCCGCAGGAGTGGCTCGCGGCGCTGCCGGGCCAGTGCCTGAGCAGCCTGCACCTGTGGGCGCTGCAGGCCGATGCCGGCGCGCGCCAGCGCCTGGTGCGCCACATGCTGCACGAGGACAATGCCGTCGCCTCGGCGGTGGCCGACGCCAACGCCCAGCTGTTCACCGATTTTTGCATCCATGCCGACGGCTGCTCGCGCATGCTGGTGTTTGCCGAGCCGCAGATGTCGCCGCAGCGCCTGGGCCGGCTGGTGCAGCGGCTGCTCGAGATCGAGACCTACCGCATGGCGGCGCTGCTGGGCCTGCCGGCCGCGCGCCAGGCCGCCGAGGTGCTGGCCACCGCCGAGCGCGACCTGGCCGAGCTGGCCCAGGCGATCCGCCTGGCCGACCGCGACAGCGAGCCGCTGCTGCTCGACCGCCTCACGCGGCTGGCCGGGCAGGTCGAGAGCGAGTACGCGGCCACGCACTCGCGCTTTTCCGCGAGCATGGCGTATTTCGAGCTGGTCGACCGGCGCATCCACGACATCAACGAGTCGCGCCTGCCGGGCATGCAGACCATCCAGCAGTTCATGGACCGGCGGCTCTCGCCCGCGCGCAGCACCTGCGAATGGGCCACGCGGCGCCAGAACGCATTGTCCGAACGCGTCTCGCGCGTGAGCCACCTGCTGCGCACGCGCGTCGAGATCGAGCAGCAGCAAAGCAGCCAGGCGCTGCTGGGCACGATGAACCACCGCCAGGGCATGCAGCTCAAGCTGCAGTCCATCGTCGAGGGGCTGTCGGTCGCGGCCATCACCTATTACATCGTCGGGCTGGTCAGCTACCTGGCCAAGGGCGCGCAGAAAATCGGCTGGCCCTGGTCGCCCGAATCCTCGGCGGCGGTCGCGATTCCGGTGGTCGCGCTGGGCGTCTGGTGGTCGCTGCGGCGCTTGCACCACAAACTCTTCCACGGGCGCAGCTGAGGCGCGGCTATATTCAATGACGGGCATGCTGTAAAGGCATGCATTTTTTGCAACGGCAACGGAGGTTTTTCCATGGATTTGGGTATTGCAGGCAAGTGGGCGCTGGTGTGCGGCGCAAGCAAGGGTCTGGGCTTTGGCTGCGCGCAGGCGCTCGCCGGTGAAGGCGTGAACCTGGTGATCAACGCGCGCAACCCCGAGGCGCTGGCCGATGCCGCCGCGCGCCTCGCGGCGCTGCCGGGCGCGGGCAAGGTCATTGCCGCGGCCGCCGACATCACCACGCCCGAAGGCCGCGCTGCGGTGCTGTCGGCCGCGGGCGGCCCGGGCGTCGATTTCGACATCGTCGTCACCAACGCCGGCGGCCCGCCGCCCGGCGACTTCCGCGACTGGGACCGGGATGCGTGGATCAAGGCCGTGGACGCCAACATGCTCACGCCGATCGAGCTGATCAAGGCCACGGTGGACGGCATGGCCGCGCGCGGCTTTGGCCGCATCGTCAACATCACCTCGAGCGCGGTGAAGGCGCCGATCGACATCCTGGGCCTGTCCAACGGCGCGCGCAGCGGCCTGACGGGCTTTGTCGCGGGCGCGGCGCGCAGCGCCATTGCCGGCAAGGGCGTGACCATCAACAACCTGCTGCCGGGCAAGTTCGCCACCGACCGCCTGCAGGGCACCATGCAGGCCGCGGCCAACAAGACCGGCAAGAGCATCGATGACATCAGCCAGGCCAGCATGAACCAGATTCCCGCGCGCCGCTTCGGCAACGCGCAGGAGTTCGGTGCGATCTGCGCCTTCCTGTGCAGCCAGCACGCGGGCTACATGACCGGTCAGAACATCCTGCCCGACGGCGGCCTGTACCCCGGCAGCTTCTAAGCTCGGGGCCGGGCCTGCATGGCCCGGCTTCTATTTCCCAATGGTTTTCCTGGAGGAGATGGCAATGAACATGGCAGTACAGATCGCGCGACCGGGCGGCCCCGAGCAGATGGAGCTGGTCGAGCTCGCGGTGGGCGCGCCGGGCCCGGGCGAGGTGCGCATCCGCCACCAGGCGGTGGGGCTCAACTACATCGATGTCTATCAGCGCAGCGGCCTCTATCCGCTGGAGCTGCCGCTGCGCCTGGGCATGGAAGGCGCGGGCGTGATCGAGGCCGTGGGCCCCGGTGTCGAGCATCTGCAGGTCGGCGACCGCGCGGCCTACACCAGCAATCCGCCGGGCTCGTACTGCGAGGAGCGCGTCATGCCGGCCGACCGCGTGTGCCGCCTGCCTGATGACATCTCCTTCGAGACCGGCGCGGCCATGATGCTCAAGGGCCTGACGGCGCAGTACCTGCTCAAGAAGGTGCGGCCCGTCGAAGGCCTCGAGCCCGGCGACTTCGTGCTGTTCCATGCCGCGGCCGGCGGGGTCGGGCTGATTGCCTGCCAATGGGCGCGCGCGCTCGGCCTGCAGCTGATCGCCACGGCCGGCAGCGACGAGAAATGCCAGCTGGCGCTCGACAACGGCGCCGCGCATGCGATCAACTACCGGCGCGAGAACTTCGCCGAGCGCGTGCGCGAGATCACCGCGGGTGCGGGCGTCAAGGTGGTCTACGACTCGGTCGGCAAGGACACCTGGGAAGGCTCGCTGCAGTGTCTGCGCACCTTTGGCCTGATGGTCTGCTTCGGCAATGCCTCGGGGCCGGTGCCGTCTTTCGCGCCCTCGCTGCTTGCGGCACGCTCGCTCTATGTCACGCGCCAGACGGTCTACAACCACATTGCGACGCGCGCCTCCTGCCAGGCCATGGCCGACGACCTGTTTGCCGTCGTGCAAAGCGGCGCCGTCAAGATTCACATTGCCCAGCGCTATGCCTTGCGCGACGTGCAGCAGGCGCACCGCGACCTCGAGGCGCGCAAGACCACGGGCTCCACCATCCTGACGCTGTGAGTACGCTGCCTGCCTGGGTAGCCCGCGAGCGCGCCACCGCGGCCCGGGCGCCGCTGCTGCCGTGCGAGACGCTGCATGTCGCGGGTGAGGCCGTGGGCTCGGTGCAGCGCGGGCTGCTGCCGGAGCTGGGCATCGACAACCTGCGCGCCATGGGGGTGGATCTGGTGGCGCGCACCGAGTCCGGCGCCACCGGCTGGTGGCTGCAGGCCGGGCCGGGCGATGATGCAACGCTGGCCCTGAACCGGCTGGCCCAGGTGCTGCGCGCCGACGGCCGCTGCGGCCCGTGGCGCGATGAGCAGATCGCCGTGCGTTCGCCTGCCGGCGAGCGCGTTGCCAGCGTCGAGCGCGGCGCGGTGCGCGTGCTGGGCATTGCCACCGAGGCCGTGCACCTGGTCGGCGTCGCACCCGATGGCCAGCTCTGGGTGCAGCAGCGCGCGGCCGACAAGGCGATGTACCCTGGCCGCTGGGACACGCTGATGGGCGGCATGGTGTCGGCGCAGGACGACCTGGACACGGCGCTCGAGCGCGAAACCTGGGAGGAGGCCGGGCTGCGCCTTGCGCAGCTGCGCGATCTGCGCCATGGCGGTGTCTTCGAACTGAACCAACCCAGCGACGAAGGCGATGGCTGCGGCTATATCCGCGAGCGCATCCACTGGTATGTGGCTACCGTGCCCGAGGGTGTGGTGCCGGGCAACCAGGATGGGGAAGTGCAGGGGTTTGCGCTGCTGGCGCCGGAGCAGGTGCAGGCCTGGGCTGCGCAGGAACGCTTCACGCCCGAGGCCGCGCTGGTCTGGGCGGGCTACTGGGGCTGGTGAGGCGCGCGCCTCACTTTTGCTGGGGGAGTGGCGTCTCGCGCAGCCGGCTTGGAGCCAATGCTCCGGCCGATTCCAGGATCGGATAGGCCACCGAGCACAGCAGCGAATTGATGCGCTTGAGTTCGCTGATCAGGTCGATGTGCAGCGAGCTGGTCTCGATGCTTGGCACCGTCTTGTCGGAAAGCCGCGCAAGGTGCGAAGCCGAGTAAGCCAGCTCCAGATCGCGAAAGCGCGCCTTTTCCTCGAGCAGCTTGTGCGCGTCGCGCACGTTGCCGGTGAGAAACACGCTCATCGCCAGGCGCAGGTTGTCGAGCAGGCGCGCATGCAGGTCGTTGATTTCCTGCAGGCCCGCGGGGGAGAACTGCCGGCCCTTCTTGATCTTCTTGCTCTCGATGTCCTGCAGCACGCGCTCGATCAGGTCACCGATCTGCTCCATGTTGATCGTGAAGCTGATGACTTCGGTCCAGCGCTGGCCTTCCTTCTCGTCGAGCTCGGCGCGCGAGATCTTCGTCATGTAGTACTTGATGGCCGAATACAGCTCGTCGACGGTGTCGTCGAGGTGGCGCAGCTCGGCCGAGAGCTTGAGATCGTCGTTGAGCACGACCTTGTGCATGCCGATCAGCATCGCTTCGACCACATCCGCCTGGTGCAGCGCCTCGCGCGCGGCGCAGGAGATCGCCAGCGAGGGCGTGGCCAGCGCCGAGGCATCGAGGTGGCGCGGGCGCAGCGGATTGCCCGAACCCGGCGCGGGCTTGGGCAGCAGCGTGGTCACCCATCGGGCAACCATGTTCGTCATGCCGATGAAGAACAGCGTGTTGAAGATATTGAACGCGAGGTGAAACAGCACGACGTTGCGCGCGCCGTCGCCGATGATCGGCCGCACATGCTCCATCCACAGCCCGACGCAGGGCAGCACCAGCGCCACGCCCATCAGCTTGAACAGCATGTTGCCCACCGTGACCTGGCGCACGTCGACAGGCGACTTGGCCGTGGTCAGCACCGCGACCATGCCGCTGCCCAGGTTCGCGCCCAGCACCAGCCCGAGCGCGACTTCGAGCGGCACCGCGCCCGAGCTGGCCATGGCGGCGATCAGCAGCACGATGGCCAGGCTGGAATAGGCCATGATGGCCAGCACCGCGCCCATCAGCAGCTCGAGGAAGATGTCGCTGGTCATCGAGCCCAGCAGCGTGCGGATGACCGCCGATTCGACCAGCGGTTCGGTGGCTTCGACGACCAGGCGCAGCGCCAGCAGCATCACGCCCAGGCCGATCAGCACGCGGCCGATGCGCCCGGGGGTGCTGTCCTGGCGCGTGATGAACAGCACGACGCCGACGAAGATCAACAGCGGAGACAGCCAGGACAGGTCGGTGGCGAACAGCACCGACATCATGGCCGTGCCGATATCGGCGCCGCGCATGACGGCCAGCGCCGAGGGCAGGGTGATCAGACCCTGCCCGACAAAGGACGAGGTCATCAGCGAGGTCGCGGTGCTCGACTGCACCAGCGCCGTGACGCCGATCCCCGAGAGCATCGCGGACACGCGGTTGCCCATGCTGCGGGCAAGCAGATTGCGCAGATTCGCACCGAAGACGCGCAAGACCCCGGTTCGAACCATGTGGGTGCCCCACACCAGCAGTGCGACGGCGGCCAATAGGTTGAGTAAGTGTTTCATGGGCTGAACCAGTCACTATAGCGTGATGGTCGCCTCCGCGCCATAAGAGTGGTTGAAATGACGCGTTTATGCGCGTTTTGGCGCGTTTTGGGTGTGCTAGACCTCCAGATACTGGCGCACTTCAGCTCAGAGGCACCAAGCAAGGGCCGCCCCGCAGCGAGGGTGCCGTCCCCCTCCACCGAAGGATGAGAGGGGGAAGCGACGTAAGTCGCTCAGGGGGTGCTTGATTTTTTCCTCATCCGCCGCAACTCATCAAGAATCAGCAGCACCGCTCCAATGCTGATTGCCATATCCGCCACATTGAACGCCGGAAAGTGCGACGCGCCCCAGTAGAAGTCCAGGAAGTCGACCACATAGCCATGCTGCAGCCGGTCGATCACATTGCCGATCGCGCCGCCCAGGATGCTCGACAGCGCCAGGCCCAGGAGCTTCTGGCCACGGTGGGCGTGCAGCTGCCAGACGATGACCACCGTCGCCACCGCGCCGATGCCGGTGAACAGCCAGCGCTGCCAGCCGCCCGCGTCCGCCAGGAAGGAGAAGGCCGCGCCGGTGTTGTGTGCGCGCACGATGTTGAAGAAACCCGTGATCGGCGTGTAATCGCCGAGCTGGTAGTGCGCCAGGATCCACTGCTTGGTCGCCTGGTCCACGGCAATCAGTGCCAGCGCCCAGACCAGCCACGGCCAGATGGCCGGGCGGCTTGCGGAGTTCAAGGTCGGCGCCATCATGCGAACACGCGGTTTTCACCGGCTCCATGCAGGTTGCTGTCGCAGCGGCCGCACAGCGTCGGGTGCGCGGGGTTGACGCCCACGTCCGCGCGGTAGTGCCAGCAGCGCTCGCATTTCTCGTGCGTGCTGGGCGCCACCGTCGATTGCAGCGCAGTGCCCGCCACGGCCTGCGCGGCCGAGGTGATGAGCACGAACTTCAGGTCGTCGGCCAGGCTCTGCAGCAGCGCCAGGTCCTCGGGCTCGGCGGCCAGCGTGACTTCGGCCTGCAGCGACGAGCCGACCTGGCCCGTGCCGCGCACGGCTTCGATGTCCTTGTTGACCAGGTCGCGGATCTCGCGGATGCGCGCCCACTTGGCCAGCAGACCCGCGTCGCCCGCGGGCAGGTCGACGAAGCGCTCGAGGAAGATGGTCTCGCTGTCGCCGAAGATCTTCCAGGCTTCTTCAGCGGTGAACGACAGGAAGGGCGCCATCCAGCGCAGCATCGCATGCGTGATCTGCCACAGCGCGGTCTGCGCCGAGCGCCGCGCCAGGCTCCCGGGAGCGCTGGTGTAGAGGCGATCCTTGAGCACGTCGAGGTAGAAGCCGCCCAGGTCTTCCGAGCAGTACAGCTGCAGCTTGGCAACCACGGGGTGGAATTCGTAGACCTGGTAGTGGCCCAGGATCTCGGCTTGCAGCTGGTGCGCGCGCGCCAGCGCGTAGCGGTCGATCTCGAGCATCTGCTCGAGGGGCACGCTGTCGGTGGCCGGATCGAAGTCGCTCACGTTGGCCAGCAGGAAGCGCAGCGTGTTGCGGATGCGGCGGTAGGCATCGACCACGCGCGCCAGGATCTTGTCGTCGATGGCCAGGTCGCCCGAGTAATCGGTCGAAGCCACCCACAGGCGGATGATTTCCGCGCCCAGCTTGCTCGACACGTCCTGGGGCGCGACGGTGTTGCCCACCGACTTGCTCATCTTCTTGCCCTGGCCGTCGACGGTGAAGCCGTGCGTCAGCAGGCCGCGGTAGGGCGCGCGCCCGAAGATGGCCGAAGCCAGCAGCAGCGAGGAGTGGAACCAGCCGCGGTGCTGGTCGTGACCTTCGAGGTACAGGTCGGCCTCGGGGCCGCTGTCGTGGTGCATGCCGGAGTGGGTGCCGCGCATCACGTGCCAGAAGGTCGAGCCCGAGTCGAACCAGACCTCGAGGATGTCGGTGCTCTTGGTGTAGTGCGCCGCTTCCTCGGCGCCGAGGATCTCCTCGGCGCTCACGCGGCTCCAGGCCTCGATGCCGCCTTGCTCGATCATGGCCGCGGCCTGGTCGATGATCTCCATCGTGCGCGGGTGCAGCTCGCCCGAGTCCACATGCAGGAAGAAGGGCAGCGGCACGCCCCAGCTGCGTTGGCGCGAGATGCACCAGTCGGGGCGCCCGGCGATCATCGCGCGCAGGCGTTCCTTGCCGTTCTCGGGATAGAACGCGGTCTGCTCGATGGCCGCCAGCGCGGTCTCGCGCAGCGTGCCCGGCGCCTTGTCCTTGGTGAACACGCCTTCGCCCTCGTCCATGCGCACGAACCACTGCGCCGCGGCGCGGTAGATCACCGGCGTCTTGTGGCGCCAGCAGTGCGGGTAGCTGTGGGTGATGGTCTGGCTGTCGAGCAGGCGGCCGGCTTCGCGCAGCGTGTCGATGATGACCGGCGCGGCCTTCCAGATATGCTGGCCGTGGAACAGCGGCAGCTCGGGCGCATAGACGCCGTTGCCCTGCACCGGGTTCAGGATGTCGTCATATTCCAGGCCGTTGGCGACGCAGGAGTTGAAGTCATCCACGCCATAGGCGGGCGCCGAGTGCACGATACCCGTGCCGTCGTCGGCCGTGGCGTAGTCGGCCAGGTACACGGGCGACAGGCGGTCGAAGCCGGCATCGACCTCGGCCAGCGGGTGGCGGAAGTTCAGGTGGTCGAGCTTTTCGCCGAGCGCCGTCGCGACGACGCTGCCTTCGAGCGACCAGCGCGCGAGGCACTTCTCGACCAGCGCGCTGGCGACGATCAGCAGGCCGCGCGCGGTGTCGACCAGGCTGTACTCGAGCGCCGGGTTGACGTTGAGCGCCTGGTTCGCGGGGATGGTCCAGGCGGTCGTGGTCCAGATGACGATCGCGGCGGGCTTGTCCAGCTGCGCCAGGCCAAAGGCCGCAGCGAGCTTCTCGGGCTCGGCCGTGGGAAACATCACGTCGAGCGTCTGGCTCTTCTTGTCGGCGTATTCGATCTCGAACTCGGCCAGCGACGAGCCGCAGTCGAAGCACCAGTAGACGGGCTTGAGACCACGGTAGACGTAGCCGCGCTCCATGACGCGCTTGAGGGCGCGCAGTTCCGCGGCCTCGTTGGCGTAGTTCATGGTCTTGTAGGGGTTGTCCCAGTCGCCGAGCACGCCCAGGCGCTTGAAGTCGGCCATCTGCTGGCCGATCTGCGCCGTGGCGAACGCGCGGCTCTTGGCCTGCATCTCGTCGCGCGGCAGGTTGCGTCCGTGGAGCTTTTCGATCGCGTTCTCGATCGGCAGGCCGTGGCAGTCCCAGCCGGGCACGTAGAGCGCGTCGAAGCCCTCGAGCTGGCGGCTCTTGACGATCATGTCCTTGAGCACCTTGTTGACCGCGTGACCGATATGGATCTGGCCGTTGGCGTACGGCGGGCCGTCATGCAGGATGAACTTGGGCGCGCCGCAACGCGCGTCGCGCAGCTTCTTGTAGATGCCTTGGTCTTCCCATTCCTTGGTCCAGCCGGCTTCCCGCTTGGGCAGGTCGCCGCGCATGGGGAACGGGGTGTCGGGCATGTTCAGGGTGCTGCGATAGCTGCTCGCGGCGGCGGGGGTGTTTTTGGCTTGATCGGACATGGAAACCTTCAAAGCGAAGCGTTGCCCGGGGAAGTGGCCCGGGCATGGAAAGCGGGGCGGGAGCGGAGCGCAGGCGACAGGCCCGGCCCCTTGAGCGCGGGGCGCGCGTCAAATTCGATCGCGGGTCGTCTGGCGGCGGGTTTCGGTATAGCTGGGCGCAGGCAGCGCGGCAAACAGCGCGCGCGCATCGTCGCAGTCCCGGGCGATACCCTCGGTGAGGGCTTGCAGACTGTCGTACTTCAGCTCGTCATGCAGTTTGTGCAGAAGTTCCACGCGGATGATTTTACCGTATGCCCCTTCGGCCCCCAGGTGCTCGGGCCAATCGAGGCAATGGGTCTCGAGCAGCACGCGCCCGCCGTTGACATCGTTCGGGTCGAGCGAGGGGCGCACGCCGAGGTTGGCCACGCCCTGCAGCGGCTGCTCCGACAGGCCATGCACGAGCACCGCGAAGATGCCGCCGGCCGCGGGCTTCCAGTGCGCGAAGCGCAGGTTCAGCGTGCGAAAACCATCGTTGGCGCCGGCGCGCGACTCGGCGAGCTGGCGGCCGAGCTTGCGGCCGTGCAGCACATGGCCGGAGATGGTGTAGGGATGGCCCAGCAGCCGCGCCGCTTCTTCCATGCGGCCCGCGGCCAGTGCCTCGCGCACCGCCGAGCTCGACACGCGCAGGCCGTGCACTTCATAGCTGTTCATGCGCGCGACGTCGAATCCGGCGCGCTGGCCCGCGGCGTCGAGCATCGCGTAGTCGCCCGCGCGGCGCGCGCCGAAGCGGAAATCGTCACCGACGAGCACATAGCGCACGCCCAGGCCCGCGACCAGCACCTCGTCGATGAAGGCCTGCGGCGACTGGCTGGCCAGGCGCTGGTTGAAGGGCAGCACCACGACCTGGTCGACACCGCAGCGCTCGAGCGCCGTGAGCTTGTCGCGCAGCGTGCAGATGCGTGCGGGCGCCAGGCCCGGCTGGTTCAGCACTTCGGCGAAATAGTCGCGTGGATGGGGCTCGAAAGTCAGCACGCAGGTCGCGACGCCGCGCTGGCGCGCCTCGCCGGCCAGCAGCGACAGCATCGCCTGGTGGCCGCGGTGGACCCCGTCGAAATTGCCGATCGTCAGGGCACAGGCGGGTTCGCGCCCGGCGTGCTGGAAGCCGCGGAAGATCTTCATCAAATGCTTTGTTTTCGGGAGCGGTGCGCGCAGGTCCATCCAGCGCCGCCTGCCGGTTCTTGCAGGAAAGCGAGTATATTGCCAGAGACAGGTTGGCCGGGACCGCGGGTTGATTCGGTCTGGTCGATCTCCCTTGGCGATGCAGGTTGCAAAGGAGGCGCGTTGTGAAGGTGCTGAAATTGTCCGCGCAGGGACTGCCCCAGTCCTGGATCACGCTCGAGCAGGCGGTGCTGTACTACGCCGCCGATGCCGTGCGCTGGGAGTCGGGCGGCGCGATTGCCTGCTTCCACGGCGGCCACAACGCGCGCACCGGCCTGCAGTCGGTCATAGAGGTCAACAGCATCATCGGCACGCGCGGCATGCCGGCCATCAACCCGCACGCGCTCAAGCCCGGCCTCACCAACAGCAAGTTGTTTGCACGCGACCGCTGCATCTGCGCCTACTGCGGCCAGCACTTCGCCGACGGCGAACTCACGCGCGAGCACATCCTGCCCCAGGCCGCGCGCGGCCAGGACCACTGGATGAACGTGGTCACGGCCTGCCGCCCCTGCAACCACCGCAAGGGTGCGCGCACGCCCGAGCAGGCGCGCATGCCGCTGCTCTACACGCCCTATGTGCCCAGCCTCTGGGAAGATTTCATCCTGCGCAACCGGCGCATCCTGGCCGACCAGATGGAATTCCTGTGCCAGCAACTGCCCAGGACCTCGCGGCTGCTGGCGCAGCTCGAAGATGCATGAGCTTCAGTCCAGGAAATTGCGCTCGGCCTGAAGACCGGCCACCAGGCGGTCCAGAGCAGCTTGGCGGCATCAGCCAGCCGCCGCGGCCTGCAGGGCCTGGTCGAGGTCCGCGATCAACCGCTGCGGCGCCTCCAGGCCGACCGACAGGCGAACGATGCCGGCGCTGATGCGGCAATGGCTGCGTCTCGACTGCTCCGCTGCGGGATAGAACGCGGCGAGGCTGTGCGCCCCGCCCCAGCTGGCCCCGATCTGGAAGAGCGCCAGCGCGTCGAAGAAACGGTGCACGGCTTGCTCGGAGCGCAGGTTCGGGACAAAGGACAGCACGCATCCACCGCCGGTGAAAGTCTCGGCCCAGCGCGCGTGGCTGCGGTCGCCCGGGCGGGGCGGAAAGAGCACCTCCTGCACGCCCGCATGGCTTGCCAGCGCCGATGCCACGCTGAGGGCCGAAGCGCACTGGTGTGCATAGCGCAGCTCGAAGGTCTCCAGCCCGCGCAGCGCGAGGAAGCAGTCGTCCGCGCTGACGGCTTGCCCCATGACGCTTTGCGTCGTCCGCAACGCCTCGTACAGCGCGCGCTCGTCCGTCGCGATGGTGCCCAAAAGCAGATCGGAATGGCCGCCGAGCAGTTTGGACGCGGCCTCGACCACGATATCCACCCCTGCCGCAACGGCCTGGAAACCCAGGGGCGAAGCCCAGCTGTTGTCGAGCACCGTGCGCACACCCGCAGCCCTGGCCACCTGCACGATGGCCGGAATGTCCTGCATCTCCATCGTGATGGAGCCGGGCGACTCCATGAAGATCAGCCGGGTCTGGGGCCGCAGCAGGGCGCCGATGTCGGCACCGGCCGTGGGATCGAAGCTTTCGTATGCGACCCCGAAGCGCTGCAGGTAATCCCGCGCGAAGGTCCGCAGCGGGCCGTAGGCCGAGTCGGCGATCAGCACATGGTCGCCGGCTTTGAGCAAGGCCAGTGCGACCAGGCACAGCGCCGCCTGGCCCGAAGGCACCACCACGCAGTGTTGCGCTCCTTCGAGTGCGGCGACCCGCTGCTCCAGCGCGCGGGTCGTGGGTGTTCCGGTCACGCCGTAGGTGTAGCCATCGAACAGGCGCTCCTTGCGCGTCGTGAAATCGGCGATGCTGTCGAACAGCACCGTGGAGGCGCGCCACACGGCGGGCGAGAGACTGCGAAAGGCGTCGCTGCGGGCTTCGGGGCGGGGGGAGGCTTCAGGTTTCATGCGGTGTATCCATGCCCGCTGCGATCAGGGCAGCGGGTCGTTTCCAGGGGTGGTTGCCGCCGCGCCGTTCGCGGCGGCCAGCTCATTCCGGCTTGATGCCGAGGCCGGCGACGACCTTGGACCATTTGATGGCCTCGGCGCGGATGAAGGCCTGGGTCTCGTCCGGCGAGCGGCTGCCCAGGTTGATTGCCAGGCTCGAGATGCGGGACTGCACGCGCTTGTCGCCGAGCGACGCCGCCGTCGCCCGGTGCAGGGCCTCGACCACCGGCTTGGGCGTTTTCGCGGGAACCACCAGCGCCCACCATTGTCCGAAGTCCATCCGGTTCAGGCCCAGCTCGCTGGCGCAGGGGACATGCGGCAGCTGTGGCGCGCGGCGGCTGCCGGTGATCATCAGCGGCACGATCTTGCCGGCACCCAGCAGGCTGCTGGCGCTCGCCAGGGTGCAGAAATGACCGGCCAGCACGCCGGACGCGACATCGGTGAGTGCGGGCGCCGAGCCCTTGTAGGGAACCATCTGGAACTCGACGCCGGTTTCCTTGGCATACAGGCCCGCCGCCAGGTGGCTGATGCTGCCGTTGCCGCTGGTGGCGATGCTCATCGGCTCGGCGGCCTTCTTCGCATCGGCCAGGAACTTCTGGTACTGCCCCGCCTGGTACTTCTGGGCGTTCACGAAGAAGATCAGCGGCGAGTCGCCCAGCACGGTGACGGCAGCCGTGTCGTTCATGATGTCGTAGGGCATCTTCAGGTAGAGCGCCGGGGCGATGGCATGGGCCAGTTCGACGATGGCTGCGGTGTACCCATCGGCTGGCGACTTGACCATGGCATCGACGCCAAGGCGTCCTGCAGCACCGGGCCGGTTGTCGACGACCACCGGCTTGCCCAGCGCATCCGCCATGTTCTGGCCCACGGCGCGTGCCAATACATCGGTGCTGCCGCCGGCGGACCAGGGCACGATCAGCTTGACCGGGCGGTCGGGGTATGCGGCTTGTGCCCAGGTGGGCGTCCATGGCAGCAGCGTCCCGGTGGCCACGGCGGCCCCGCCACGCAAGAGAGATCGACGATTCATTGTTGAGTCCTTTCCAATTTCATTGAATGCCTCGAAAGGACTCTAGACTTCGGGTTGATAACAATCAATGATGAATACGTCGCACTCTATGTGCAAAACTGATAGGGCGCAGCGCATGAATTTCCGTCAGATCGAAGCTTTCCATGCCGTGATGATTGCCGGCTCGGCATCGCGTGCCGCGGATCTGCTGCAGGTGACGCAGCCGGCCATCAGCCGCAGCATCCTGGAGCTCGAGAAGCTCACGGGCTTCGCGCTGTTCGATCGCGTGCGCGGGCGGCTCGTGCCGACGGCCGAGGGCCAGCTGTTCTTTCGCGATGTCGAGACCAGCTTCCAAGGCCTGGACAGACTGCGCTCGAGTGCCGCACGGATCCGGGATTTCGGCAGCGGCGACATCCGTATCGCCAGCCTGGCGGCCATGGGCTCGACGCTCGTGCCGCATGCGCTGCGTCTTTTCAGGCACAAACACCCGTCCATTGCCGTCACCTTGCAGGTGGCCGGCTCGTCCTCCGTGCGCGAACTCGTGATGAGCAGCCGCTTCGATGTGGGCCTGGCGGCCGATGAGATCGATGTCGCCGGCCTGGAGCACCAACTGTTCGCCACGCCCAAGGCCGTCTGCGCCATGGCGGCCGGGCACCGGTTGTGCGAGCGCGAGGTCGTGACGCCCGCCGACCTGCACGACGAAGCCTTCATTGCGCTTTCACCCGAAGACACGGTGCGCAGAAAGCTCGAGAAGGTCTTCGCCGCCAGCCACGTGCGACCCAAGGTGGTGGCCGAGACGCCCAACTCCTCCACGGTCTGCGCTCTGGCGCTCGAAGGACTGGGCGTCGGCCTGGTCAATCCGTATGCAACGGATGGCTACGGCAGCCGGGGCCTGGTCTTTCGGCCGTTCTCGGCCGCCGTGCATTTCCGCACGCTGCTGATCTTTCGCCCCGATCTGCCCAAGTCGCGTATCGTGCGCGACCTGGCGTCCTGCCTGCTGGAGGCGCGCAATGCAAGAGCCGATCGATCGGGAGGGTAGGGCAAAGGTCTGGCGTCGGAACCCCTTGCCAGCAATGGTCCAGAACCTCGAGGCAACCCGGCAACGCCTGTCCGCGCCTCACACTTGCTTGAGCGCTTCGACCACCAGTTGGAAAGCGCGCGTGTGCTGCCGCCGGCTCGGGTAGTAGAGGTAGTAGCCCGGCAGCGTTGCGCTCCAGTCGTCGAGCACCGAAACCAGCTGGCCCGATTCGAGCGGGGCCGCGACCTGCGACCGGAACAGCCAAGCCAGCCCGAAACCCGACACGGCGGCCTGGAGCACCAGCTGCGGCTGGTTGAAGCCCAGGCGCCCGCTGACGGTGATGCGCAGCCGCTGCCCTTCCTGCTCGAATTCCCAGGGGTGCGGCGCGCGGCTCGACTGGGTCCGGCGCAGGATGCATTCGTGCTCCGAGAGCTCCTGCGGATGGCGCGGCAGCCCGCGCCCGCGCAGGTAGCTGGGCGCGCCCACGACCACCAGCTGCTGCGGCGGCGAGATCGGCACGGCAACCATGTCCTGTGCGACGTTGTTGCCCAGCCGGATGCCGGCGTCATAGCGCTGGGCCACGATGTCGACCAGCTGGTTGTCGACGTCGAGCTCGAGGTGGATGCCGGGGTGCCGCGCCAGCAGCCCGGCAAGCCGGGGCCAGACCACGGTTTCGGCAATGTGGTCCGCGCTGCTGATGCGCACGCGCCCGCCGGGTGCGTCGCGTGTCTGCAGCAGATCGGCAAGCCCGGTCGTGACCGATTCGAGCAGCGGCTGGAGCTGCTCGAACAGCTGCGCTCCGGCCTCGGTGGGCGCGAGGCTGCGGGTGGTCCGGTTCAGCAGGCGTACGCCCAGCCGGCTTTCCAGTCGTTTGAGCGTGTGGCTCAGCGCCGACTGGGTGGTGCCGAGCCGGGCCGCGGCCAGCGTGAAGCTGCCGGCGTCGACCACCGCCGCGAAAGCTGCCATCGCACCGAGCTCGGACATCATTATTGATGCCGCGTTGTCACCATTTTTCATGTGCCCATTGTGCAGTGATCGGATGGATTCATGACGCCCTGTCATGGAGCCTAGCGTGCAGCGGGGGAGGGCCATGGGCCCGAATGCTTTCATACTGGGGTGTCCATGGGCTATTTCCGGCCCCCGTACCCGTTGAAAGGATGTCGATCGATGCGTTTCAAAGCCATTCCCCTGGTCTGCGCCCTGCTGCTGGCAACGCACGCCGCGGCCCAGCAGCGCGACCCCGCGCGCGATGCGTTCGCGTTGATTCCCGAGCAAGCTTCGCAGTGGTTCGTCGATGCGACGGCCACGCACATGCCGATCGCGCCGCAGCTGCATGCGACGGATGCGGTGTTCATCGATGTGGACCACGATGGCGACCTGGACGTGGTGCTGTCCGTGGAGTACGGGGTGAACCGCCTGTACCTCAATGACGGCGCTGGCCGGCTGAGCTACCGGCCCGACGCCTTCGGCACCCGGATGCACGACAGCGAGCATGTGCGTGCGGCCGACTTCAACGGCGACGGGCATATGGACGTGGTGTTCGTCGCGGAAACCGACGAGCGCCACCAGCTGTACCTGGGCGATGGCAAGGGCGGATTCACCGATGCCAGCGCGCGGCTGCCCGCCGCCAGCCAGGGCAATGGCCTGGCCATCGGGGATGTCGATGGCGACGGCCTGCCCGACATCGTCGTCGGCAGCACCGGCGAGCAGGGGCATGGGCCGTCGATGAAGCTGTACCCGGCGCGCAACCTGCTGTTCATCAACGATCCAAAGCGGCCGGGCCATTTCATCGACGCGAGCGCCACGCACCTGCCGGCCACCGACGACCAGACCGAAGGCGTGGTGCTGGCCGATATGGATGGCGATGGCGACCTGGACATGGTGCTGGCCAGCCCCTCCCATCCCAACCGGCTGCTGCTCAATGACGGCAAGGGAAAATTTACCGATGCCTCGGATCGCCTGGAACTGCGGGTGCCGATGGAAACCCGCGAGGTGCAGGTGGCGGACTTCAACCGCGACGGCCGTCCCGACATCCTGTTTTCCAACATCACCAGCAACAACGCCGGCTGGGACAAGGACCCGCAGACCCGCATCCTGATCAATGACGGCAAGGGTTTCTTCAAGGACGAAACCGCGACACGCCTGCCCAAGCACGACTTCTCGAGCTGGTCGGCCAAGGTCGTCGATTTCAATGGCGACGGCGCTCCCGACCTGCTGATCGGCGCGATCCAGGTGCCGGGCTTCGTGCCGCTGCAGCTGCGCGCCTGGGAAAACGACGGCCAGGGCCGCTTCAAGGACGTCACGCTGGAGGCCGTGCCCGGCATCACCGTGGGGCGCAGCTGGAGCATGGGCGCGGGCGATCTCGATGGCGACGGCAAGCCCGATGTGCTGGTCGGCGGCTGGGGCACCCAGGCGCGCCTGCTGCTCACGGATATCAAACGCTATCAGGCAGCGCTGCCGCCATTGCCCCGGCTTGAGCCGGCGAAGGGCGCGCCGAAACGCTGATCCGGCCCGCGCTTCGCTTATTTTTCCTGCAGCAGCGCCGCCGCGAAGTGCCGCGCCGGTGCGGGCAGGTCGGCAAAGCGCGTTGCATACAGGTTGAGGCTGCGTTCGGCCCAGGCATCGGTCAGCGCCACCGCGTGCAGCGCGCGCGCCTCGCCCAGGCGCTGGTAGGCGCCTTCGGGCATGACGCCCACGCCAAGCCCGCATTCGATCATCCGGCACATCGCGCTGAGGCTGTCGACCTCGATGCGCTGGCGCAGCATGCGCCGCCCGGCGCGTGCCTCGCGGTCGAGCATCTCCTGCACGGTGGAGCTGTCGCGCAGGCCGATCTGCGCATAGTCCAGCGCCTCCTCGTAGGCCAGTTGCGGGTGGCGCGCCAGCGGGTGCGCGCGCGGCATGATCAGCACCATGCGCTCGCGCCGGTAGGGCCGGCATTCGAGCCCCTCGGCGTCATCGCAGGGGCTGCACACGCCCAGGTCGGCCAGGTGGTCGCGCACGGCGCGCGCCACGCTGCGGCTCGTGGCCTGGCGCAGGTCGATGCGGATATCGGGGTGCTGCTGCACGAATGCCGCGATGTGCTCGGGCAGGAACTGCTCCACCGCCGAGGCATTGGCGCTCAGGCGCACCAGCCCGCGCACGCCGCGCGCGTATTCGCTCAGATCGTCGCGCAGGTGCTCGACGCCCAGCAGGATGCTGCGCGCATGCTCGCGCAGCAGCTCGCCGGCCGGGGTCGGGCGCACGCCGCGCGCGTGGCGCAGCAGCAGCGGCGTGCGCGCCAGCGATTCCAGCTCGGCAATGCGCTTGCTCACGGCCGAGGCCACCATGCCGCCTTGCTCGGCGGCGCGCGCGATGCTCCCGCCTTCGCAGACCAGCACGAACAGGTCCAGCGAAGCGAGGTCGATCTGGCGCAGGAAGCTGCGCGCGGAGGTGAAGTCGGACATGGGGTGGGGTGCGAGCCATCGCGGTTGGGAACGGCTCGAGGAATTTTAGCCACTTCCGGTGTGCGTGCGTCCTTCTTAACATTCCCCTTTGCCCCACGGATACGTTCATGCTTCTTTCCGACTCCGACGCACCGCGCGTTGCCCAGGCCCTGGTGGCGCTGGGCGCCGTGCGCATTGCCGCGCACCAGCCTTTCATCTACACCTCGGGCTGGGCCAGCCCGGTCTATGTGGACGCCCAGCTCCTGATGTCGGATGTCGCGCTGCGCGGCGCCGTGATGGACATCGCCGCACGCTACGTCAAGCCGATGCTGGCCGCGCGCGGCATCAATGCGATCGTCGGCACCGAAAGCTCGGGCATCGCGCTGGCCGCCTGGCTGGCCGAGCGGCTGGAGCTGCCGATGCTGTACCTGCGCAAGCGCCCGGTGGGCTGGGACATCACCGCCCAGCTCGAAGGCCGCTTGCCGGACAACGCCAAGGTGCTGCTGGTCGATGACGTGACCACCGATGGCCGCTCCAAGGCCGGCACCGTCGCGGCGCTGCGCCGCGCGGGCCCCGTGGTCGAGGATGTGCTGGTGCTGCTGGACTACGCGCTCTATGCGCAGGAAGCCCGCACTCTGGCAGAGCACGACCTGTCGCTGCATGCGCTCGCGACCTGGAAGCATCTGCATGAGGCCTTGCTCGAGAGCGGCCAGCTGAGCACGGCACAGCGGACGATGCTCGCCGACTTCACGGCCTCGCCCGTGGCCTGGTCCATCCGCAACGGAGGGACCGGCGCATGATGGACTGCACCACCGCGACCCCCATCGCAACGGATACCCGCGAATTTGCCTTGTCGCTGCTCGCCGAGATCCGCGACGCCACGCGCGACGGCCTGGGCGTGACGCGCGAGAGCTATGGCAAGGGCGAGAACGCCGCCCTGCGCATCCTCACCGAGCGCGCACAGGCGCTGGAGCTGCGCTGCGAAACCGACCGCGCCGGCAACCTCTGGCTGAGCCTGCCCGAGGACGAGCGCGAGGCGCCGTGCCTGGTCATCGGCTCGCACGCCGATTCGGTGCCGCAGGGCGGCAATTTCGACGGTCTGGCGGGTATCGTTGCCGGCATGATGATCTTGCTGGGCCTGCGCGGGCGCCACGAGGAAGCGGCTCCGGTGCGCGTGCTGGCGCTGCGCGGCGAGGAAAGCGCCTGGTACGGCAAGGCCTACCTGGGCTCGCTGTCGCTGCTGGGCAAGCTGCCCGCGGGCACGCTGGCGCGCCCGCGCCGCGACGGCGTGGATACGCTGAGCGAGGCAATGGTGCGCTGCGGCGCCGATGTCGAAGCCATCGGGCGCGGCGAGGCGCTGATCGACGCCGCCGACATCGCCGCCTATCTGGAGCTGCATATCGAGCAGGGCCCGGTCATGGTCAACCGCGGCTGGCCGGTGGCGCTGGTCACGGGCATCCGCGGCAACGTGCGCCACAACCTGATCCGCTGCATCGGCGAGACCGGCCACTCGGGCGCGGTGCCGCGCTGGCTGCGCAAGGATGCGCTGCTGGCCGTCGCCGAGCTGCTGTCGCGCATGGACGAGCACTGGCGCGTGCTGCTGCAGATGGGCATGGACATGGTGATGACGACGGGCATTTGCTCGACTTCGGCGCAGTCGCATGCGGTGTCGGTGATTCCGGGCGAGGTGGCCTTCAGCTTCGAGGTGCGCAGCCAGGACACGCAGACGCTCGAGCGCTTCTACACGCTGATGCGCGAGGAATGCGCGGCCATCGAGCGCGCGCGCAACGTGCGCTTCGAATTCGACGACCGCCTGTTCACCGAGCCGGCGACGATGGATGCCGGCTGGCTCGACCGCCTCGAAGCCGCCGCCGAGGGCCCCAAGCCCGAGCGCATCGCCAGCGGCGCCGGCCACGATGCGGCGGTGTTTGCCAACGCCGGCGTGCCTTCGGCCATGGTCTTCATCCGCAACGAGAACGGTTCGCACAATCCGCATGAAGCGATGGATATCGACGACTTCATGGCGGGCGTGGAGCTGATGCAGCGGGCAATGATCGACCGCTGAGCGCTGAAGCCTCCCCTGGCCAGCCCGCGCGCGTTGGTCAGGGGATCAGCGGCTGCATGACCCCGTTATTTCCAATTCAGCGCATCGGGATAAACCCGGATACTTGGTCTGTTAAGCCCCGATATGCAAAAATTGCAACAGCTTATGTCTTTTGTGCACTAGCGTTGCCAGCCCCTGATCCGGATCTCCCCATGCAAACCACCCAGATTCTCCGCCGTACCGCCGTCGCCGCCGGCCTGCTGATGGCCGCCGCCGTCGCCATGCCCGCCTTTGCCGACAACAACTACCCCACCCGTGCGATCACGATGGTCGTGGGTTATCCCCCGGGCGGCAGCACCGACCTCGTGGGCCGCCTCGTGGCCGACGGCCTGTCCGCACGCCTGGGCCAGCCCGTGGTCGTGGAAAACCTCGGCGGCGCCGGTGGCGCGATCGGTGCACAGAAGGTCGCCAAGGCCGCGGCCGACGGCTACACCATCATGGTCGGCGCCAACAACGAAATCGCCATCGCGCGCCTGATCAACAAGGCCGTGAAGTACCAGATCGGCGACTTCACGCCGATCGGCGTCGTGGGCTCGCAGCCGATGGTGCTGGTGGCATCGCAGAAGGCCGGCGTGAAGACCGCGGCCGAGTTCGTCGAGATGACCGGCAAGAACCCCGGCAAGTTCAGCTACGGCAGCTCGGGCGTGGGCACGGCGCTGCACCTGGCCGGCGAGCTGATCAAGGAACAGGGCAAGCTCGACATGGCCCACATCCCCTACAAGGGCGTGGCGCCGCTGACCACCGACCTGGTGGGCAACAACATCGAGTACGGCATGTTCGTGCTGTCCTCGGGCCTGCCGCAGATCAAGGCCGGCAAGGTTTTCGCCATCGGCACGACCGAAGTCAAGCGCTCGGCCATCACGCCCGACATCCCCGCGCTGTCGGAGCTGCCCCAGTTCAAGAACGTGGACATCAACTCCTGGTTCGCGCTGATGGCACCCAAGGGCCTGCCCGCGCCGGTCGCCGCCAAGCTCAAGAAGGCACTGGTCGAGACCATGGCCTCGCCCGAGTTCCGCAAGAAGATGGAAGAAACCGGCAATGTCGTGGCCGACCCGAAGATCGATGCCGGCAAGTACATCAATGCCGAAATCGCGAAGTACACGAAGATCGTGGAATTCGCGAAAATCGAGAACTGATCCGACTCGCGCGGGCCTGCAGCCGCAGGCCCGCGCGTGCGGGCAGCGCCCATCCTGGAGTTGCGTGCATTTCGGCCATCGCTGAAAACCCCTGCCGCGCCATGCTCCAATACCGGCCTTCTGTCACCGTTGGCCCCCCATGATCGTTCGCGAGCGCCCCGCCGGTTTCCGGCTTTTTTTGATTCTGCGGGGCTCCGTGCTCCAGCGCATCCGCATGACGCTGGCCGTCAATACGCTGCTTGCAGTGCTGGTGACGCTGGCCCATGGCAGCCTGTTTTCGGTCAAGATCACGCTGACGCCGATTCCCTTCACGCTGATCGGCCTGCCGCTGGCCATCTTCCTCGGGTTTCGCAACAACACCGCCTATGCCCGCTACTGGGAAGGGCGCAAGCTCTGGGGCGAGCTGGTGATCCAGACGCGCACGCTTGCGCGCCAGTGCCTGGGCCTGCTGCAGCTGCCGCAGCCCGTCGATCCCGCGCAACGTGATGGGGACGTGCGCGTACGCATGGTCCACCGTGCGATTGCCTATGCGCATGCGCTGCGTCTGCAGCTGCGCGAGCAGCCGTCCAGCGAAGTGCAGCGCTGGGTCACGGCGCAGGAATGGGCGGCATTGCGCGACAAGCCCGTGGGCCGGCGCGCCGACGCCCTGATGCTGAGCATGGGGCGGGAGCTCGGCGATTGCGTGCGCCGCGGCGAGATCGACCCCTGCCTGGCGGCCAGCGTCGACACCACGCTGACCAGGATGCTGGGCGCGGCCGCCTCGTGCGAGCGCATACGCCATACGCCGATGCCCTTTTCCTACGCGCTGCTGCTGCACCGCACGGCCTATATGTACTGCTTCCTGCTGCCTTTCGGCCTGGTCGACATCACCGGATTCATGACGCCCTTTGTCGTCGCCATCGTCGCCTACACCTTCTTTGGTCTGGACGCGCTGGGAGACGAGCTCGAGGAGCCATTCGGCATGGAGAGCAACGACCTGCCGCTTGACACGATCTGCCGCGGCATCGAGATCAGCCTGCTCGAGGCGCTGGGCGACCCGCAGGTGCCAGCACCACTCCAGCCCGTCAACTACCAGTTGACCTGAGGGGCTCAGGCAAACACCCCCGCCGTCTCCTGCATCCCCGCCGACACCTCGCCCAGATGGTGCAGCGTGTCGCCAAACGTCATCTCGAGCTGCGTCAGCCGCTTGAAGTAGTGGCTTCCGATGTACTCGTCGGTCACGCCGATGCCGCCATGCAGCTGCACCCCCTGCTGGCCGACGAAGCGCATCGCCTGGCCCAGCTGCACGCGCGCGCGCGCCACGGCCAGGTGGCGTTCGGCGGCCGGGGCGGTGAGCTTGAGGCTCGCGTAATAGCTCATCGAGCGCGACAGCTCGAGCTGCATCTTCATGTCGGCCACGCGGTGGCGCAGCGCCTGGAAGCTGGCAATGGCCACACCGAACTGCTTGCGCTGGTTCATGTAGTCGACGGTGAGCGCCAGCATCTGCTCCATGACACCCACGGCTTCGGCGCACAGCGCGGCATTGGCCACGTCCACCGCCAGCGTCAGCGCCGTGAGGCCATTGCGGGTCAGCAGCGTGGCCGGCGTGTCGGTGCATTCGAGCTCGGCGGCGCGGCTGCCGTCCTGCGTGACATAGCCATGCGTGCGCACGCCGCCCGCGCCGCGCTCGACCAGGAACAGCGCGATCTGGCCCTCGAGCTGCGCCGGCACCAGAAAGGCATCGGCGCGGTCGCCCGCGGGCACCAGGCTCTTGAGCGCGGTCAGCGTGTGGCCGCTGCCGCTGGCCACCGCCACGGCGCTGCAGACATCGAGCCGGTAGCGCGCCTTGCGCTCCTGGTGCGCGAGCACGACCAGCGCCTCGCCGCTGGCAATGCGCGGCAGCCACAGCGCCTGCGCCGCCGCGGGCGCATACTGGCACAGCACGCTGCTGGCCACCACGGCCTGGGCCAGCGGTTCCAGCACGATGCCCCGGCCCAGCTCCTCGAGCGCGACCATCACCTCGACCGGCCCCTGGCCCAGCCCTTCATGCGCTTCGGGCACGGCCAGCGCCGTCAGGCCCAGCTCGGCCAGCTCGTCGTAGGCCGCGCGTGAAAATCCGCCCTCGGCCACGGTGGCCCGGCGGCGATCAAAGGTGTAGGCCTTGCCGACCCAGCGGCGCACCGCGTCGCGCAGCTGCTGCTGGTCTTCGGAAAAATTGAAATCCATGGGTTCTCTCCTCAACCGAATACAGTTTGGGCCACGATATTGCGTTGCACTTCATTGCTGCCGCCATAGATGGTGGTCTTGCGCATGTTGAAGTAGGTCGAGGCCAGCGGCGCGTTGGCCACCTCGCCGCCGGGAAAGCCGCCGAGCGCGCCCGCGCTCTGGTCGCCCTGCCAGCCCGCTTCCATCGCTTCCTCGATGAAGGGCAGGCTGAACGGCCCCGCGGCCAGCATCATCAGTTCGCTGTAGCGCTGCTGGATCTCGCTGCCCTTGATCTTGAGCAGGCCGGCGATGTCCAGCGGGTTCTTGCCCGAAGTCTCGGCCGAGAGCACGCGCAGCACCATCATCTCGAGCGCGATCACATCGACTTCGAGCAGCGCGATCTGGTCGCGAAAGCGCGGGTCTTCCCAGACACGTTCGGCCTTGGCGATGCGCTTGAGGCGCTCGAGCTCGCGCTTGGAGCGGTTCACATCGGCGATGTTGGTGCGCTCGTGCGACAGCAGGTGCTTGGCATAGGTCCAGCCCCGGTTTTCCTCGCCGATCAGGTTCTCGACGGGCACCTCGACGTTGTCGAAAAACACCTCGTTGACTTCAGACTCGCCGTCGAGCAGCTTGATCGGTCGCACCGTCACGCCCGGCGACTGCATGTCGATCAGCAGGAAGGAGATGCCGGTCTGCGGCTTGCCTTCGGTGCTGGTGCGCACCAGGCAGAAGATCCATTCGCCGTACTGGCCCAGCGTGGTCCAGGTCTTCTGGCCGTTGACCAGGTAGTGGTCGCCCTGGCGCTCGGCGCGGGTCTTGACCGACGCCAGGTCCGAGCCCGAGCCCGGCTCGCTGTAGCCCTGGCTCCACCAGACCTCGCCGCTGGCGATGCCCGGCAGAAAGCGCTGCTGCTGCTCGGGCGTGCCAAAGGCCATGATCACCGGTGCGACCATGACCGGACCGAAGGGGATGACGCGCGGCGCGCAGGCCCGCGCGCATTCCTCCTCGAACAGATGCTTTTGCACCGCGCTCCAGCCCGGGCCGCCAAAGGCCGAGGGCCAGCCGTGGCCGAGCCAGCCGCGGCGCCCGAGGATCTTCGCCCAGCGCTGCAGATCATCGCGCGACAGCCGCAGCGCGTTGCGCACCTTGTGCGCGATGTCTTCGGGAAGGTGGCTGCGAACCCAGGCGCGAACTTCCTCGCGGAAGGCCTGTTCCTCAGGGGTGAATGCGAGATCCATGCGTCAGTCTCCGGTTATGGGAGATTTGTAGCACGCACGTGCTTTTTTGCGCTGTCCGCACGGGGACAGTCGGCACGTCAGCGCCGAACCTGATGTCAGTCGGCTGCTGGCGTGTCGACGCCCAGCTGCTGGCACAGCGATGCGAGCTGCGTCTGCAGCTGCTGCACCTGGGCTTCGAGCGCCGCGATGCGCTGCTCGTTGCCGCTGCTGGCCGCGGCGCGCGGCGCCGGCGCCGCGGGCAGGGCGGACAGATCGATCGGGCCGCCGAGCAGCGTCGCCCAGCGCGGCTCGCGCGCGCCCGGTGCGCGCGGCAGCAGCAGCACCAGCGGGCCGCCCTTTTCCTCGCTGCGCTCCTGCAGTTCATCGAGAAAGGCCTCGACCGAGGACACATCGGCAAAGCGGTGCCAGCGCTCGGCGTTCAGGCGCAGCTCGGCCGCGGTCTGCGGGCCGCGCAGTAGCAGCAATGCCAGCAGCACCGCCGACTGCTCGGGCACGCCGATGCCGCGCGGGAAGTTGTGCTCCCAGCGCTGCGTGCGGCTGCCGCTCACGGGCGTGACGAGGCTCATGCGCAGCAGGTCGTCGAGCGCCTGCTGGGCATCGCTCTCGCTGACTTCCATCACCGGATCGCGGCTGCTTTTCTGGTTGCAGCCGCTGAGCAGTGCGTTGAGCGACAGCGGGTAGCTGTCGGGCACCGTGCGGGCTTTTTCCAGCAGCGTGGCAAGCACGCGGGCCTGAACGGGATTGAGCGGGGTGGAGCGTGGATCAAAGGGCATGGGTGAGACAATCGAGGGCAATGAAAAACATCGTGATTTTGATCTCTGGCGGAGGCTCCAACATGGCAGCCATCGTGCAGGCCGCCCGGCAGCAGGACTGGGCCCACCACTTGAATGCGCGCGTCGTCGCGGTCATCAGCAACAAGGCCGACGCCGGCGGCCTGGCCTTTGCGCAGCAGCAGGGCATTGCCACCGAAGCGCTCGACCACAAGGCCTTTGCGAGCCGCGAGGCCTTCGATGCCGCCTTGCGCCAGGTCATCGACCAGTACCAGCCGGCGCTGGTGCTGCTGGCGGGCTTCATGCGCATTCTGACACCGGCTTTCGTGAACCATTATGCGGGGCGGCTGGTCAATATCCACCCCTCGCTGCTGCCGGCCTTCACCGGCCTGCACACGCACCAGCGCGCAATCGACGCGGGCTGCAAGTTCGCGGGCGCGACGGTGCATGAAGTGACGGCGGAGCTCGATATCGGCCCGATCCTCGAGCAGGCCGTGGTGCCGGTGCTGCCCGACGACACGGCCAGGACCCTGTCGGCGCGGGTGCTGGTGGAGGAGCACCGGATCTATCCGCTGGCGGTGGCGAACTGGCTCAGGAAACAGAACTGACGGTCTTCACTGCCGCGCCGCGCTCTCGGCATCGACCGAATAATCCCCGAGCCGCATGAAGCGTGGCTGCCGCTGCCCGTCGATCTCCACGCTTTCGGCGAACATCGCCGCCGGCCGCACCCATAGCCCGCGCGCGCCATAGAGCGCGCGGTACAGCGTCATGGGCTCGAGCGTCTCGCTGTGGCGCACCATGTCGATCACCTCGTAGAGCCCTCCTTTGTAGTGGCGGTACAGGCCCGGGGGCGTGGGGTGCAGGGGCGGCAGGTCGGTGTCGGTGGCGGACATGGGCGTCGGAAGTCGGGGTGAACGAAGGCAGCACAGTACCAGTGAACGCCGGGGACACTCCGCAAATGGGACAATCGCCCCCATGCATCCCAACGCCCTCCTTGATGCTTGCTCCGAACTGGTCAAGCGCACCCTGACATTTGAACACCCGGCCGATGCCGTGGTGTCCCGCTTTTTCCGTGAAAACCGTGGACTGGGCCAGCGCGAACGCGCCGCCCTGGCCGAAACGGCCTACACCGTGCTGCGCAAGAAACTGCTGTTCGAAAGCCTGGCGCGTTCGGGCAGCGGTCCGCGCGAGCGCCGCCTGGCGATCCTGGGCTACCACGGCTCGCGCGACTTCCTCAAGGCCGCTCTGAACGACCAGGAACTCGCCTGGCTGGCCCAGTGCGACGCCGTCAAGCCCGAAGAGCTGATGGAGCCGCACCGCCACAACATGCCGGCCTGGCTGGTCGAGCCGCTCAAGGCCCAGCTGGGCGACGGCTTCTGGCCGCTGGCGCAGAGCATGGAAGAGGGCGCCCCGCTCGATCTGCGCGTCAATGCGCTCAAAGACAAGCGTGCCGACGTGCAAAAGGAGCTGCTCAAGGCCGGCATCCGCTCCGTGCCCACGCCGTTTTCCCCCTGGGGCCTGCGCGTGGAAGGCAAGCCGGCGCTCACGCGCTACGAAACCTTCACGCGCGGCGCCATCGAGGTCCAGGACGAAGGCTCGCAGCTGCTCGCCCTGCTGCTCGACGCCAAGCGCGGCGAGATGGTGGTCGACTTCTGCGCCGGCGCGGGCGGCAAGACGCTGGCCATTGGCGCGAGCATGCGCAGCACCGGGCGCCTCTATGCGTTCGACGTGTCCGGCCACCGCCTCGAAGCGCTCAAGCCGCGCCTGGCGCGCAGCGGGCTGTCGAACGTGCACCCTGCCGCCATTGCGCACGAGCGCGATGAGCGCGTCAAGCGCCTGTCGGGCAAGATCGACCGCGTGCTGGTCGATGCGCCCTGCACGGGCCTGGGCACGCTGCGCCGCAACCCTGATCTCAAGTGGCGCCAGACACCGGAAGCGATTGCCGAGCTGACCGTCAAGCAAGCCTCGATTCTCGACAGCGCCGCGCGCCTGGTGAAGTCGGGCGGCCGCCTGGTCTACGCCACGTGCTCGATCCTGCCCGAAGAGAACGAGGCCATTGCCGAAGCCTTCAGCGCCGCGCACCCCGACTTCGTGCCGCTCGAGGCCGCCGAAGTGCTCGATCAGCTCAAGGTGGCGGCATCCGCCAGCCTGTGCAGCGGCGGTGAATCCGGCGGGCGCTATCTGCGCATGTGGCCGCACCTGCACCAGACCGATGGTTTCTTTGCCGCGGTCTGGGTGCGCAAGTAGCCTCTTGTTGCCACTGACCTGTAAGTGCCGGTAATCGGTCGAGATCGTGGACGCCCCGAGCCCTAGAATGAAGCAGCGCCTTCCGGGCGCAGGGGCCTGCGATGTCGAATCCCGATACGGCGCTGTGGCGCCATCTGCTTGAATGGCTGGGCCACGGGCTTGCGTCCCTGGCCTGGTGGCAACTGCTGCTGGTGGCGCTGGCCACGACCCATCTGACGATCGTCGCGGTCACATTGTTCCTGCACCGCTGCCAGACGCACCACGCGCTCGAGCTCGGCCCCATTCCCTCCCATTTCCTGCGTTTCTGGCTGTGGCTGTCCACCGGCATGGTCACGCGCGAATGGGTCGCGGTGCACCGCAAGCACCACGCCAAATGCGAATTGCCCGACGACCCGCACAGCCCGCAGCAGCGCGGCCTGCGCCAGGTGCTGTGGCAGGGCGCCGAGCTGTACCGCACGGCCAGCGCCGATGCGCAGACGCTGCGCAGCTACGGCCAGGGCACGCCCGATGACTGGCTCGAGCGCCGGCTCTACAGCCGCTTTCCCGGGCTCGGCATCGCGCTGCTGCTGGTGCTCGAGCTCCTGCTGTTCGGCTTTGCCGGGCTGGCGCTCTGGGCCGTGCAGATGGCCTGGATTCCGTTCTGGGCCGCGGGCGTGGTCAACGGCATCGGCCACTGCTGGGGCTACCGCAACTTCGAGGTCCGGGACGCGAGCCGCAACATCGCGCCCTGGGGCCTGCTGATCGGCGGCGAGGAGCTGCACAACAACCACCACACTTACCCGACGGCCGCGAAGTTCTCGGTGCGCCGCCACGAGTTCGATATCGGCTGGCTCTATATCCGGCTGCTGCAGGCGGTGGGCTGGGCGCGTGTCAGGAAGACGCCGCCGCGCTGGCGCGAAGGACCGCTGCGCGCCGAGGCCGATGAGACCACGCTCGAAGCATTGATCGCCCACCGCCATGAAGCGATGGCGCGCTATGCACAGGGCCTGCGCGCAGCGTGCAGCGCAGAAGCCCGGGCCCTGAAGCCGCGGCAGGCGCACCGCGACGAGCTCTCGCGGCTGCGGCAGGTTCGGCGCTGGCTGGTGCGCGACCACGAGCGCCTGCCCCAGGATGCGCGGGCCCAGCTCGCGCAGGTGCGCGCCGTGCACCCGGTGCTCGACCAGATGCTCGGCATGCGCGAGGAGCTGCGCCAGCTGTGGCTCGACACCTCGCGCACGCGCGAGCAGCTCACGGCCGAGCTGCGCGCCTGGTGCCGCAAGGCCGAGGCCAGCAATATCCGCATGCTGCAGGACTTTTCCATCGCGCTGCGCGCGGTGCGTCTTTAACCGGCGCCACTGGCTCCCGAGTTCAGGGGCGCCGTGACCAGCCCCTGGCCGATATCGGCTTCATCGGTCTCGGCCACGAACACATTCTTGCGCGCATTCGCGATCAGCCGCGCCGCCACGTTGCGCGCCGTGGGCCGGATGCCGGCCTGGCGCAGGAACTGCCACCACAGTGCGGCCACGCCGGCCACATGCGGGCAGGCCATGCTGGTGCCGCTGATGGTGCGCAGGCCGCCGCCGGGCCAGGCCGAGGTGATGTCCACGCCGGGCGCGGCCAGGCGGGCCTGGATGTTGGAAAAATCGGCCACCTGGTATTTGCTGTTGTGCCGGCCCACGGCGGCCACCGAGATCACGTCATCGGCCGAAGCCGGCAGCGAGGTCGCGATGCGGTAGTCGTGCTTGAGCGAGCGCCGGCTCTCGTTGCCGGCCGCGGCAATCACCAGCGGCGCGACGCCGAACGCCGCCTGCGCCTTGAGCACGGCCATGATCGCATCGAACATGCGCAGGTTGCCGCCATAGGCCTCGAGCGCGGTGGACGTGGCCAGGTCCAGCGGCCAGCCCTCGTCCGTGAGGCGCGTGACCATGCCCGGGAAATCGAAGCCCATCGAGATCGAGATGATGTCGGCCTGCTGCTCCATGGCCCAGGTCAGCGCATGGAAGACCATCTCGGACTGGCCCGCGCCGTCGTCGCCGAGCACCTTGCCGATCAGCGCGCGCTCCACGCCGCGCGCGATGCCCACGCGCTGGCGCCCGTCATTGCGCCCGAAGATCGTGCCCGCGCAGTGCGTGCCATGGCCGTTGCGGTCGCCGTTGCCATGGTCGCTGAAGTCCTTCTCGACCAGCGTCATGCCGGCGAACGCCGGATGGTCACGGTCGATGCCGGTGTCGAGCACGGCCACGCAGACGCCCGCGCCGTCGTAGGAGGACCTGTCCGCACGCACCGCCTTGATGCCCCAGTTGCCGGCAAGCGCGGCCTGCCCGTCGGGCACCTTCGATTCCACGGGACTGATCAGCCTTGTGGGCATGGTCGGCACGACCAGCTGGATCTGCGGATCGGACCTGAGTTCGTTGACCGCACGTTCGGACAGCTGTTCGGTGGACACCATGGGCAGGGCGGCTTCCAGCGAGAGTATTCCGGTGTCGAGTTCGCGCTTGCTGATGCGGCGTTGGTAGACGTACTTCAGGGTGATGTAGCGTTTCATCTGCGCTCCACGCGGCTGCACCAGCCAGGCGAACCCTTCCAGCTGTGGCCACTGGTCGATAGTGTGCACTCACTTGGATGGAGCGGCAACATAGAGGCCGACAATGTGATCCGCCGGCCCAACGGAAAAAGGACACCGAGGTGTCCTTTTTGCAAGAAGCGTAAAGACCGCGGCGCGGGCCGCTGGTCTTCGGGAAGCGCTTACTTGAGCTTCATTTCCTTGTACTCGACATGCTTGCGAGCCTTGGGATCGAACTTCATGATCAACATCTTTTCAGGCATTGTCTTCTTGTTCTTCGTCGTGGTGTAGAAGTGACCGGTACCCGCAGTGGATTCCAGCTTGATCTTGTCGCGTCCGCCTTTAGATGCCATGGTATTTCTCCTTCAGGGAATTAGGCTTGACCACGGGCACGCAGATCTGCGAGCACGGCTTCGATACCGTTCTTGTCGATCAGGCGCAGAGCAGCGCTGGACACGCGCAGACGCACCCAACGGTTCTCGGTTTCCACCCAGAAACGGCGGTACTGCAGGTTGGGCAGGAAACGACGCTTGGTCTTGTTGTTGGCGTGGGAAACATTGTTTCCCACCATGGGCTTCTTGCCCGTTACTTCACATACGCGTGCCATGAGGACACTCCGATAGTTTTATACAGCCGCAGACACCGAAGCACTGCAAAAGCAGGTCGTGCCCATGGCCTCACCTCGCCAGAATTCGGGTGGCGGTAACCCGTCGCTGAACCTGTGGCAGGCCGCAGCGCACCCCCACAGGACGCGCTCAAATTCAGCAAAGCCTGAGATTATAGGCAAAGCGCTGCCGACACCTCAGGCAAAAGCCCTTATTCCTGTTCGAGGAAGCGCTGGGCATCGAGCGCGGCCATGCAGCCCGTGCCGGCGCTGGTGATGGCCTGGCGGTACACATGGTCCTGCACGTCGCCCGCGGCAAACACGCCGGGCACGCTGGTCTGGGTGGCAAAGCCCTTGAGGCCGCCCTGGGTCACGATGTAGCCGTTCTCCAGCTCCAGCTCGCCCTGGAAGATGTCGGTGTTGGGCGAGTGGCCGATCGCGATGAAGCAGCCCTGCAGCGCGAGGTCCTCGGTGTGTTCGTCACGGGTGCTGCGCAGGCGGATGCCGGTCACGCCGGACTGGTCGCCCAGCACTTCATCGAGCGTGAAATGGGTCTTGAGCTCGATCTTGCCGGCCGCGACCTTCTCGTGCAGCTTGTCGATCAGGATCGGCTCGGCCTTGAACTTGTCGCGGCGGTGCACCAGCGTGACCTTGCTGGCGATGTTCGACAGGTACAGCGCCTCCTCGACGGCCGTGTTGCCGCCGCCGACCACGCAGACCGGCTGGTCGCGGTAGAAGAAGCCGTCGCAGGTCGCGCAGCCCGAGACGCCGCGGCCCATGAAGGCCTGTTCGGAGGGCAGGCCCAGGTACTTGGCCGAGGCACCGGTGGCGATGATCAGCGCGTCGCAGGTGTAGGTGCCGGAGTCGCCCGTCAGCGTGAACGGGCGCTGGCTGAAGTCGACCTTGCTGATGTGGTCGAACACAATCTGCGTCTGGAAGCGCTCGGCATGCTCGAGAAAACGCTGCATCAGCGCCGGGCCCTGCACGCCCATCACGTCGGCGGGCCAGTTGTCGACTTCGGTGGTGGTCATCAACTGGCCACCCTGGGCCATGCCGGTCACCAGCAGCGGCTTGAGGTTGGCGCGGGCGGCATAGATGGCGGCGGAGTAACCGGCAGGGCCCGAACCAAGGATCAGGACTTTTGCGTGTTGCGTAGTGGACATGGGTTGCGCTTCTGGAAAGGCATGCGGACAGCCGGCATGCGAAGGTTCATCAATGGACGGAATGGGGGAGAGTATCCACCGCGCGGGAGCTTTGCGTACACGCGTCCGGTCAATCACCGAGATTGTAAAAAGTCATTGAATCGCTTGAAAATAGGAACGTCTTGTTTCAAGTGTCTGCCTCGCCCTACACCCCCTTTCCCATGCGCGGGTGGGCGGTGGGGTAAGCTCCCGCCTGCGTATGACTTACACATTGAATGCCCTGAACGGCTCCGCAGGGAAATCATCCCCCCGCACTGGCCTGGCCCGCTTCGGCCACGAAGTCAGCCTCATCGTGGGGCTGCTGGCGCTGATATTCCTGCTTTTGTCGCTCTTGAGCTACTCGCCGCAGGACGCGGCCTGGTCGACTTCCGGCGCGCTCGAGGGCCAGTGGGTGCACAACTGGGTCGGCCGCTCGGGCGCCTGGCTCGCCGACACCTGCTACTTTGGTTTCGGCTTCTCGATCTGGTGGCTGGTGCTCGCTGCCTGCATGAACTGGCTGGGCTCGCTGCTGCGCTGGACGCGCGGCGGTGTCGCGCCGGACGAGCCGCTGTGGCGGCGGCGCATGCGCTTCTGGGGCGGGCTGGCGCTGCTGGTGCTGGCCAGCACCGCGCTCGAATGGTCGCGCATGTACCGTTTCGAATCGCTGCTTCCCGGGCATGCGGGCGGCGTCATCGGCTATGTGTTTGGCCTGCACGGCATGCAGTGGCTGGGTTTCACCGGCTCGGGCCTGGCCGGCATCGTGCTGCTGGTGCTCGGCGCGGCGCTGGTGTTCGGATTTTCCTGGGGGCAGCTCGCCGAGCGCCTGGGCGGGCGCATCTATTCGATGGTGCGCGTGAGCCGGGCCCAGCGCGAGAAGGCCAAGGATGTGGCCGTGGGCCGCAAGGCGGCGCGCGCGCGCCAGGTCGATGTGCAGGAAGAGCGCATCGAGAGCGTCGAAAGCCACCCGCTGCCGATCAAGATCATCGAGCCGGTCATTGAACCGCTCATGGCGCCGGCCATGGGGCCGTCCACGGCTTCCGCGGCGCCCGCGGAGCGCGTCAAGGACAAGCACAAGGCCCCGTTCCACGACCTGCCCGACACCAAACTGCCGCAGGTCGATCTGCTCGACGCCGCGCTGCAGCGCCAGGAGACCGTCTCGGCCGACACGCTGGAGATGACCAGCCGCATGATCGAGAAGAAGCTCAAGGACTTCGGCGTCGAGGTGCGCGTGGTCGCAGCCATGCCCGGCCCGGTCATCACGCGCTACGAGATCGAGCCCGCCACGGGCGTCAAGGGCTCGCAGGTCGTGGGCCTGGGCAAGGACCTCGCGCGCTCGCTGTCGCTGGTCTCGGTGCGCGTGGTGGAAACCATTCCCGGCAAGAACTACATGGCGCTCGAGCTGCCCAACGCCAAGCGCCAGTCGATCCGGCTGTCGGAAGTGCTGGGCTCGAAGGTCTATCACGAGGCCAAGAGCATGCTGACCATGGGCCTGGGCAAGGACATCGTCGGCAACCCGGTCGTGGCCGATCTGGCCAAGATGCCGCATGTGCTGGTCGCGGGCACGACCGGCTCGGGCAAGTCGGTGGGGATCAACGCGATGATCCTGTCGCTGCTCTACAAGGCCGAGGCGCGCGACGTGCGCCTGCTGATGATCGATCCGAAGATGCTGGAGATGTCGGTCTATGAAGGCATTCCGCACCTGCTGTGCCCCGTGGTCACCGACATGAAGCAGGCGGCCAACGGCCTGACCTGGTGCGTGGCCGAGATGGAGCGCCGCTACAAGCTGATGAGCAAGCTCGGCGTGCGCAATCTCGCGGGCTACAACGCGAAGATCGATGAAGCCAAGGCCAAGGAAAGCTTCATCTACAACCCGTTCAGCCTCACGCCTGAGTCGCCCGAACCGCTCGACCGCCTGCCGCACATCGTCATCGTCATCGACGAGCTCGCCGACCTGATGATGGTCGTCGGCAAGAAGATCGAGGAGCTGATCGCGCGCCTGGCGCAAAAGGCGCGCGCGGCCGGCATCCATCTGATCCTCGCGACCCAGCGCCCCAGCGTCGACGTGATCACCGGTCTGATCAAGGCCAACATCCCGACGCGCATCGCGTTCCAGGTCAGCAGCAAGATCGACAGCCGCACCGTGCTCGACCAGATGGGCGCCGAGGCGCTGCTGGGCATGGGCGACATGCTCTACATGGCCAGCGGCACCGGTCTGCCGATCCGCGTGCACGGCGCCTTCGTCAGCGACGAGGAAGTGCACCGCGTCGTCGACTATCTCAAGGAGCAGGGCGAGCCCGACTACATCGAGGGCGTGCTCGAGGGCGGCGTGGCTGACGGCGACGCAGAAATTGGCGGCGAGGGGGGTGAAAACGGCGAAAAGGACCCCATGTACGACCAAGCTGTCGAAGTGGTCCTCAAGGACCGCAAGGCGAGCATTTCTTATGTGCAGCGCAAGCTGCGCATCGGCTACAACCGCTCGGCGCGCCTGCTCGAAGACATGGAAAAAGCCGGCCTGGTGAGCTCATTGACCACCAGCGGCCAGCGCGAAGTGCTGGTGCCGGCGCGCAGTGAATAGGGCCATGCGCCATTGAATGGAGAGTTATGAAGCGTTTTCTGACAAGTATCGTGCTCATGGCCGGTGCCGGCCTGGCCAGCGCCGACGGGCTGCAAAGCCTCGAGGCCTTCATGAAGAACGCGCAGGCCGGCCGCGCCGAGTTCACCCAGACCGTGACCTCGCCGGCCAAGGATGGCCAGGCGGCGCGCAGCAAGACCTCGAGCGGCGAATTCTCGTTCCAGCGCCCGGGCCGTTTCAAGTTCGAATACCGCAAGCCCTTCGAGCAGATGATCGTGGCCGACGGCAAGACGCTGTGGATGTATGACGCCGACCTGAACCAGGTCACGCAGCGCGCCCAGGCCAAGGTGCTCGACGCGACCCCGGCCGCGATCCTGGCCTCCGCATCGAGCGTGCAGGCCTTGCGCGCCGATTTCGATCTCAAGTCCGCGCCCGACCAGGATGGCCTGCACTGGGTGCTGGCCGTGCCCAAGGCCAGGGAAGGCCAACTGCAGAGCGTGCGCGTGGGTTTTGCGGGCGAGAAGCTCGCGGCCATCGACATGCTCGACAGCTTCGGCCAGCGCTCGCTGATGCGCTTCACCAACGTGCAGACCAGCGCCAGCCTGCCGGCCGAGACCTTCAGGTTCGTCGCACCCAAGGGTGCGGACGTGCTCGCGCCCTGAGCGGCGTGCGGCGCCCGGTCCATGGCTGATCTGTTTGCGCAGGAACCCGTAGCGCCGCTCGCCGAGGCGCTGCGGCCGCGCACGCTCGACGAGGTCGTGGGCCAGTCGCATCTGCTGGGCGAGGGCAAGCCGCTGCGCCTGGCTTTTCAGTCGGGCAAGCCGCATTCGATGATCTTCTGGGGTCCGCCCGGCGTCGGCAAGACGACGCTCGCGCGCCTCACGGCGACGGCCTTCAAGTGCGAGTTCATTGCGCTGTCGGCGGTGTTCTCCGGGGTCAAGGACATCCGCGCCTCGATGGAGCTGGCCCAGCAGAACCTCGCGCTGGGCAAGCACACCATCCTGTTCGTCGACGAGATCCACCGCTTCAACAAGTCGCAGCAGGATGCGCTGCTGCCCTATGCCGAAAGCGGCCTCGTGACCTTCATCGGCGCGACCACCGAGAACCCCTCGTTCGAGGTGAACTCGGCGCTGCTCTCGCGCGCCCAGGTCTATGTGCTCAAGTCGCTCACGGACGAGGAGCTGCGCCAGCTGCTCAAGCGCGCGCAGGACATCGCGCTGGGCCATCTGCAATTCGACGACTTGGCCATCGACACGCTGATCGGCTATGCCGACGGCGACGCGCGGCGCTTCCTGAACCTGCTCGAGCAGACCAGCACGGCCGCCAAGGCTTCGGACCTGACGGCCATCACCGCCGAATTCCTGCAGAACGCGCTGACGCTCAACAGCCGGCGCTTCGACAAGGGCGGCGACAACTTCTACGACCAGATCTCGGCGCTGCACAAGTCGGTGCGCGGCTCGCACCCCGATGCCGCGCTCTACTGGCTCACGCGCATGCTCGACGGCGGCGCCGATGCGCGCTACCTGTCGCGGCGCATCGTGCGCATGGCCTGGGAAGACATCGGGCTGGCCGACCCGCGCGCGATGCAGATCGCCAACGACGCGGCGCTGACCTATGAGCGCCTGGGTTCGCCCGAAGGCGAGCTGGCGCTGGGCCAGGCGGTGATCTACCTGGCCATTGCCGCCAAGAGCAACGCCGGCTACAACGCCTACAACCGCGCCCGGGCCTTCGTGAAGCAGGACAAGAGCCAGGAAGTGCCGGTGCACCTGCGCAATGCGCCGACCAAGCTGATGAAGGAGCTGGGCTACGGGCACGAGTACCGCTATGCGCATGACGAGCCCCATGCCTACGCGGCTGGCGAGACCTATCTGCCCGAAGGCATGCCCGAGCCACGCTGGTACCGGCCCGTGCCGCGCGGGCTCGAGGGCAAGATCGCCGAGAAGCTGGCGCAGCTGCGCCAGTGGGATGAGGACGCGGGCAGGAAGTAGCCGGCGCCTGGCTGCTGTGGATGCAGTTGATTACGAAATGGTGACAAAGTCGGGAGTACACTTCGCCCGGTCGACGCCGGCAAGCCTTGTCCCGCATTCGTGTGCGCCTGCGTGTCCCTCAGAAACCCAGGTAAGAAATCCCATGCTATTTGCCAAGCTGCTGCCACGCGAAGGTAATTTTTTCGCCATGTTCAACCAGCACGCCGACCACATCGTCGAAGCGGCGCATGCGTTTTCTCAACTGGTGGCGAACTACAACGATCCCCATCTGCGCGACAAGTACAACCAGGATGTCGACAACGCCGAGCGCGCGGCCGACCGCGTGACGCATGACGTCAACAAGGCGCTGCACAAGACCTTCATCACGCCGCTCGACCGGGAGCACATCCATGCGCTGATCAACACCATGGACGACGTTGCCGACCTGATCCAGGACTCGGCCGAGACCATGGCGCTTTATGACATCCGTCATATGACGGAAGAAATCACGCGCCTCACCGCTTTGAGCGTCAAGTGCTGCGAGCGCGTGCGCGACGCCGTCAAGCTGCTCGACCGCATCTCCGACGCCGGCACGGCCGAGGCCGCGCTCAAGACCTGCGAGGAAATCGACCGCCTCGAGTCCGATGCCGACCGTGTGATGCGCTCGGCGATGAGCAAGCTGTTCCGCGAAGAGCCCGATGTGCGCGAAGTCATCAAGCTCAAGGCGATCTACGAGCTGCTCGAGACCATCACCGACAAGTGCGAGGACGTGGCCAATCAGATCGAGGGCATCGTCCTCGAGAACTCCTGATCCGGCGGAGTCCTCACGCCATGGAAACCGTACAAGCCGCCCTCTGGGTCGTGGTCATGCTGGTGGTGCTGGCCCTGCTGTTCGACTTCATGAACGGCTTCCACGATGCCGCGAATTCGATCGCCACCGTGGTCTCGACCGGCGTGCTCAAGCCGGCGCAGGCCGTCATGTTTGCCGCCTTCTTCAATGTCATCGCGATCTTCGTGTTCCACCTGAGCGTGGCCGCGACGGTCGGCAAGGGTATCGTGCAGCCGGGCATCGTCGACACCCACGTGGTGTTCGGCGCGCTGGTCGGCGCCATCGCCTGGAACCTGATCACCTGGTATTACGGCATTCCCAGCAGCTCCTCGCATGCGCTGATCGGCGGCATCGTGGGCGCGGTGATCGCCAAGGCCGGTGCCGGCTCGCTGATCGCCAGCGGCATCTGGAAAACCGTGGCCTTCATCTTCGTCTCGCCGCTGCTGGGCTACCTGCTGGGCTCGCTGATGATGGTGCTCGTGGCCTGGATCTGCCGGCGCGCGCGCCCCAGCAAGGTCGACAAGTGGTTCCGGCGGCTGCAGCTGGTCTCGGCCGGCGCCTACAGCCTGGGCCACGGCGGCAATGATGCACAGAAGACCATCGGCATCATCTGGCTGCTGCTGATCGCCACCGGCTACACCAACGTCAACGACGCGGCGCCGCCGACCTGGACCATCATCTCCTGCTATGTGGCCATCGGCTTGGGCACGATGTTCGGCGGCTGGCGCATCGTCAAGACGATGGGCCAGAAGATCACCAAGCTCAAGCCCGTCGGCGGCTTCTGCGCCGAAAGCGGCGGAGCGCTGACGCTGTTCATCGCCACCGCGATGGGCGTGCCGGTCTCGACCACGCACACCATCACCGGCGCGATCGTCGGCGTGGGCTCGACCCAGCGCGCAAGCGCCGTGCGCTGGGGCCTCGCCGGCAACATCGTCTGGGCCTGGGTGCTGACGATTCCGGCCAGCGCGTTCGTGGCGGCCATTGCCTATTGGGTCAGCTTGCAGATCTTTGATTGATGGCTGCTTTGTGACAAAAGCCGTCGGCGCGGGCCGGCGGCTTTTTTTTGCCTTGGCGGTGCGTCGAAGGGAAGTGCCTATTGAGAAATCTTCCGTGCCTCTTCGATCTGATACTCGAAATAGTGCTGAAAGCTGTACGCCAGGCTCGCCATCAGCACCGCGGTGCCCAGCATCAGCGACAGCGCGATGGCAAACACCGTGCCCCAGTGGGTGCGCCCGGCGGGGGCTTCGGGGGGCGCCATGGGGTTGAAGCGGGCGTTCCAGGCATCGGTGGGCATCAGGCCGTAGAGGATGGCGCGCAGCGCGCAGGCGGCGATGGTGAAACCCAGCAACGGGATCAGCAGCCAGCTGAGCTGGTCGTCCTGGCCCAGCGCCTGCACGCGCTGTATGCCGTGCAGGCCTAGCGCCGTGGGCAGCGGCAGCAGCCAGCCGCGCCAGTCGCCCAGGCCATGCAGATAGAAACGGTGCAGGCCCAGCGGCCCGCCCAGGAAGGCCAACCAGGCGGCCAGGGTCTTGCTTTTCATGCGTTCATTATTCGCATGAAAGCAGCGCGCGGCTATTGGGGCACGACCGGAGAAGTGGTGTCGCCCGCGCCCAGGGTCTTTTCCATCAGCACGATGTCGAGCCAGCGGTCGAACTTCCAGCCCACCGAGCGCATGACGCCGATCTCGGTGAAACCGGCCGCGCGGTGCACGCCGATCGAGCCGGCATTGTCCGAGTCGCCGATCACGGCCAGCAGTTTGCGCACGCCGGCCGCTTCGGCCTGCGCGCTCAGGGCCGCGAGCAGCAGCCGGCCCACGCCCTGGCCGCGCGCGGCATCCGCGACATAGACCGAGTCCTCGGCCGAAAAGCGGTAGGCCGGACGCGGCTTGAACCAGTTGGCATAGCTGAAGCCCAGGATCTGCCCCGCATCGTCCTCGGCCACGAGATAGGGCAGGCCGCGGCCCAGCACGTCGGCGCGGCGCGCCGCCATGTCGCTTTCGCTCGGGGGATCGACTTCGAAGGTGCCGGTGCCATGCAGCACATGGTGGCGGTAGATCGCGGTGATGGCGGGAATGTCGGACTCGACGCTGGCACGGATATTAGGCATAAAGGAAAGAAGTCGATATAATCGTGAGCTTTGCTGCGTGTCGCTGGCCGGGTGGCCATGTCGCGTGTCTCAACGCCGCAAAAACATGTGCAGATGTGTGCAGCATAAGGCTGCATACCACCCAAAGGATAAATCATGGTCGTCATTCGACTTTCCCGCGGCGGCTCCAAGGCCCGCCCGTTCTTCAACATCGTTGTGGCTGACAAGCGCACCCGCCGCGATGGCGCCTTCATCGAGCGTCTGGGTTTCTACAACCCCACCGCCCGTGGCGGTGAAGAAGGTCTGCGCATTGCGCAAGACCGTCTGACGTACTGGAAGAGCGTGGGCGCGCAATCGTCGCCCACCGTGGACCGCCTGATCAAGCAAGCCTCCAAGGCAGCTGCTTAAATCTCGCGCTTCCCTCAAGGCGGGTTCCGTGGCGTATGCTGACGGAGCCCGCTTTTTTTTGTTTCCCATCCTCTTTGCACCATGGCTCTTTTCCCGCATTTCGAACCCGCCCAGCTGCCTGCCGACGCCGTGGAGGTCGGCCGCATCGCGGACGCCTGGGGTATCAAGGGCTGGTTCAAGGTGCTGCCTTTCAGCGCCGACGCCGAAGTGCTGCTCTCTGCCAAGCAGTGGTTCCTGCAGCCGTCGGAGCGCGGCGCACGCACCTTCACCGGCACCGTGCTGATGCCGGTCAAGCAGTCGCGCGAGCATTCGGGCTCGATCGTCGCCACGGCCGAGGCCGTTGCCGACCGCACGGCGGCCGAGTCGCTCAAGGGCGCGCGCATCTTCGTCTCGCGCGCCGAGTTCCCCAAGGCGGCCGAGGACGAGTACTACTGGGTCGACCTGCTGGGCCTGGATGTGGTCAACCGCGAGGGCGTGGCGCTGGGCCAGGTCAAGGACCTGATGTCGACCGGTCCCCAGACCGTGCTGGTCATTGCCTATGAGGAAGAGGGCAAGGCGCTCGAGCGCATGATCCCCTTCGTATCGGCCTATGTGGACAAGGTCGAGCTGTCCGAGCGCCGCATCACGGTGGACTGGCAGACGGACTATTGATGGCCCGCCTTTTGAAAGGTCCGCGCCATGCGCTTTGACATCATCACGCTGTTTCCCGAGATGTTCGCGCCGTTCCTGGCCAGCGGCGTCACGCGCCGCGCCTATGCCTCGGGCCAGGTCGCGGTGCGGCTGTGGAACCCGCGCGACTACGCCGAGGGCAATTACCGCCGCGTCGACGACCGGCCGTTTGGCGGCGGCCCGGGCATGGTGATGCTGGTCGAGCCGCTGCAGGCCTGCCTCGATGCGATCCGCGCCGACCGCGCCGAGGAGCCCGCGCAGCAGGTGCCGCTGGTGCTGTTCTCGCCGATCGGGAAGACGCTCGATCACACCGCCGTCGCGCACTGGGCCGAGGGCCCGGGCGCCATCTTGCTGTGCGGGCGCTACGAAGGCATCGACCAGCGCTTCATCGACACCCATGTGGATGCGCAGATCAGCCTGGGCGACTTCGTGCTCTCGGGCGGCGAGATCGCGGCGCTGGCCTTGCTGGACGCGGTGACGCGGCTGCAGCCCGGCGTGCTCAACGACGCCGGCAGCCACCAGCTCGACAGCTTCAACCCCAGCCTCAACGGCCTGCTGGACTGCCCGCACTACACGCGCCCCGAAGTCTGGCAGGGCCGGGAAGTGCCGGCGGTGCTGATGTCGGGCCACCATGCGCACATCGAGCGCTGGCGCCGGGACCAGAGCCTGGAGATCACTGCCCGCCACCGGCCCGACCTGCTCGTGCGAGCGCGCGAAGCCGGGCATCTGAGCCGCAAGGACGAAGCGGTTTTGGGGAAAATGGCGGACGGGCTATAATCGAGGGCTGTCGATCCTCTGCCGGCCGCTGCATTCAAGGAGCCTTTGCAGGCAACGAATGCAGCCATACAGTGCCAATCCCGGTGCTTGCCAATTGTGGCGCGGACAAGATCGTTGGATGTAACCATGAATCTGATCCAGACTCTTGAGCAGGAAGAAATTGCCCGCTTGAACAAGACCATCCCCGTTTTCTCCCCCGGTGACACCGTCATCGTGAGCGTGAACGTGGTCGAAGGCGCGCGCAAGCGCGTGCAGGCCTACGAAGGCGTCGTGATTGCCAAGCGCAACCGCGGCCTCAACAGCGGCTTCACGGTTCGCAAGATCTCCAGCGGTGAAGGCGTGGAGCGGACGTTCCAGACGTACAGCCCGCTGATCGCCGGCATCGAAGTCAAGCGCCGCGGCGACGTGCGCCGTGCCAAGCTGTACTACCTGCGCGAGCGCAGCGGCAAGTCGGCACGTATCAAGGAAAAGCTGCCAGCTCGCAAGACGGCAGCCGCACCTGTTGCAGCCCCTGCAGCAGAAGCACCCGCTACCGCCGCCTGAATCGCCTAGGCGCTTCGGGAAAGCCGCTACAGTCCGCTGTAGCGGCTTTTTTGCTTTTGACGGCCTCTTTTTTGCAGGACGCGCCTGTGCTCCCATCTCCTTCGGTTCCCGCCACCAGCGCGCTGGCGCCTGGCTTCGATCCCCGCCTGGTGCCGGTGCTGAGCACCGACAATCACCTGCCCGCCGTGCCCGCGAGCGCCCAGACGGCGCAGGCGCTGCGCCAGCGCTTTGCCGCGCCGCCGCCGTGGTCGCCCGAGTTCGAGCGCGAGCCGCTGCTGTCGGCACGCGCGCCCGCCGAAGCCGCGGTGCTGATCGCCATCGTGCAGCGCGAGCAGCCGATGGTGCTGCTGACCGAGCGCACGCGCCATCTGTCTTCGCATTCGGGGCAGGTGGCGTTTCCGGGCGGCAAGCGCGACCCGGAGGACATCGATGCCGCCGCCACCGCGCTGCGCGAGGCCTGGGAGGAGGTGGGGCTCGAGCCGGCATTGGTCGAAGTGCTGGGCAGCCTGCCGCCCTATGTGACCACGACCGGCTTTGTCGTCACGCCGGTCGTCGGCCTGGTGCCGCCGGAGGCGCGCTACCAACCCAATCCCTATGAGGTCGCGCAGCTGTTCGAAGTGCCGCTGGCCTTCCTGCTCGACCCCGCGAACCACCGCCGCCATGCGTTCGAGCGCCCCGAAGGCCGGCGCGAATGGCTGTCGATGCCTTACCAGGACGGACCGCATGAGCGCTTCATCTGGGGCGCGACAGCCGGCATGCTGCGCAATTTCTACCGCTTCATGAGAGCTTAAAGCACCCCCTGAGCGGCTGTCGCCGCTTCCCCCTCTCATCCTTCGGTGGAGGGGGACGGCACCCTCGGTGCGGGGCGGCCCTTCCTCGGTGCCCCTGAGATGGAGCACGCCAGTTGCATAGGATGAGGGTATGAGTCAGGTGCAGCTGAAACCCGTCGGGCGAAGAGGCAAAGTATGATGACCGCATGAGTTTCTTTGCCATCCTGTTTGCCTTGCTGATCGAGCAGGCCCGCCCGCTGGCCCGCAGCAATGCCGTTCATGCCGGATTGCGCGCCTGGACGGTTTCCGTGCGCCGCAATTTCGATGCCGGCCAGTCCTATCACGGCTGGGTCGCCTGGGGCCTGGCCGTGCTCGTGCCGTCCCTGTTCGTGCTGGGCGTGCACTGGTTCCTGACCTGGCTCGTCGGCTGGCCGCTGGCGCTGGTGTGGAACGTGGCCGTGCTTTACGTGACGCTGGGCTTTCGCCAGTTCAGCCACCATTTCACGCGCATCCGCGACGCGCTCGATGCCGCCGATGAATACACCGCACGCGAGGAGCTCGCGCTGTGGCAGCAGGTCGACACCACCGAGGTGCCGCGCAGCCAGGTCGTGCGCCATGTGATCGAGTACTCGGTGCTGGCCGCGCACCGCTACGTGTTTGGCGTGCTGTTCTGGTATTCGGTGCTCGCGGCGCTGGGCCTGGGCCCGATGGGCGCGGTGCTCTACCGCGCCGCGGAATTCGTCTCGCGCTACTGGTCGAGCCGCGGCTATATGGGCGCGCAGCCCGTGAGCGAGCGCCTGCAAAGCGCGGCGCGCCAGGCCTGGATGTGGATCGACTGGCTGCCCGCGCGCCTGACGGCGCTGAGCTTTGCCGTCGTCGGCAGCTTCGAGGAGGCCATCGACGGCTGGCGCTTCCATGCGCAGCGCTTCCCCAACGACAACGACGGCGTGCTGCTGGCCGCGACCGCCGGCGCGATCAATGTGCGCCTGGGCGGCGAAGCGCTGAAAGCGCGTGAAGACGCGCCGCCGATGCCCGGTTTCGAGGGCGAGGCCGATGTCGACGACAGCGACTCGACTCCGGGCCGTTTGCCCGACCTGAGCCATCTGCGCAGCGTCGTGGGGCTGGTGTGGCGATCGGTGGTGGTGTGGTTGCTGCTGCTGGCGTTGTTGACGCTGGCGAGGCTGCTGGGCTGAGCAAACCATCTATTGCCATACTGGCAGAGTGTCTCTAGGCTTTGAGATGTGCGCTACGCCTTCGACCCTGCCAAGCAGGCGGCAAATGTCGCCAAGCATGGCGTTTTCTTCGAAGCGGCACGTAGTTTCGAGTGGCAATCGGCTTGGGTGCAGGTCGATGCTAGAAAAAGTTATGGCGAAACCCGCTTCACCGCAGTGGGTCTGATGGGTGAACGCGTGCATGTCATGGTCTTCAACCTGCGCGAGACCAGCGTGCGACTCATCAGTTTGCGCAGGGCCAATCGGCGAGAGGCAAGTCGCTATGCAGAACGCACTCAAGAAAATGCGCAAAATTTACATACCGACAGAGACCGAGGACCTGGCCATTCAGCAAGGCATCGCTGAGGATCCCGACGCCAGCGAACTGGGTGAAACCTTCTTCAAGGAAGCACGCCCTGCGTCCGAAGTACTGGGTGAATGTGTGGTTGCGGCATTGACTGCCCAGCGCCGCCCGGCTGACAAGCCAGGCAGCGTGACCGTCAGCGTATTGCTGGATCAGGACGTATTCGATGTCCTTCGATCCATGGGCCCGGATTGGCAAGCCCGTCTCAACAATCTGCTGCGCGCCGACATTGCAGCAGGCCGACTTCAGTGCCTCCCCTGAGCCGCTTCAATACCGCCGCTCGGCGCTCAATTCTTCAAACAAATCCTGATAGATCCGATAGCGGTTCGCGCTGATATGGTGCGTGCTGTCCTCGGCATCGACTTCGGCCATCACGGCGCAGCCCGGCTCGTGCAGGTGGGTGCAGTTGTAGAACTTGCAGTCGGCCGCGCGCGCGCCGATGTCGGGCATGCAGCGCGCGAGGTCCATCGGGCCGAGGTGGTGCAGGCCGAACTCTTGGAAACCCGGCGAATCGAGCAGCGCGGTCTGGCGGTCTTCACCGAGCCAGTACCAGGTGGTGCTGGTCGTCGTGTGCTTGCCCGAGTTCAGCGCCTGGGAGATTTCGCCGGTCTGCGCGCGCGCGCCCGGGATCAAGAGGTTGATCAGCGTGCTCTTGCCCGAGCCCGAGGGGCCAAGCACCAGCGTCGCCTTGCCCTGCAGGTGCTGCATCAGCGCGGCGCGGTCGGTTTCGCTCGACTCGGTCAATGACAGCGGCAGCACGCCGTAATGGGGCTTTTCGGCGCCGTGGCGCATGTGGCGGTAGGGCAGCAGCCGCGCCCAGGCGCGCGCGAAGGGCTCGACCAGATCGCTCTTGTTGAGCGCAATGATCGGGGTGATCTGCGAGGCTTCGGCGGCAATCAGCGCGCGCGCGAGCTGGCTTTCGGAGAACACCGGGTCGGCGGCGATCAGGATCAGCACCTGGTCGATGTTGGCGGCAAAGGACTTGGTGCGGATCTCGTCCTGGCGGTAGAACAGGTTGCGCCGCGGCAGCACCTTTTCGATCGTGCCTTCATCGCCCTGGCCCGCGGCCGGCATGATCCAGCGCACATGGTCGCCGACGACGGCCTGGCTTTTCTTGCCGCGCGGGTGGCAGATGCGGCGCGAGCCGTCCGGGGCTTCGACGACGCAGTGGCGGCCATGGCTGGCGACGACCAGGCCTTCGGGGCGGGCGCTGCTGCCGGTCATGCGAGCAATGCCTCGATGCGGCGCGCGCAGTCGAAGTCCGTGGCCGAGACGCCGCCCACGTCATGGGTGTTCAGGCGCACGTTGCAGCGGTTGTACTGCACCAGCAGTTCGGGGTGATGGTCCTGCTGGTGGGCGATCAGGGCCACGGCATTGACGAAGGCCATGGTCTCGTAATAGTTCACGAACGGAAACGTTTTCTCGATGGCCACATCCGCGCCATCGCCGCTGAGCTGCCAGCCTTCGGCCTGCGCCAGTTGCGAGACCAGTTGCGTGGCCGACAGCGCGCGGCGTGGCTGGGCGGACCAGTCCTGTTGCTTGAGGGGTTTGGAAGTCATGATGCGTTGGGGGCCAGCGCCGGCGCGGGCAGGCGCGCGAGGCGTTCGATGGCCGGGGGGTGCGAATAATGGAAGGCGGCGTAGGCCGGATCGGGCGTGAGCGTCGAGGCGTTGTCTTCGTAGAGCTTGAGCAGCGCCGAGGCCAGCGCACCGCCATCGGCCTGCGCCGCGGCATAGGCATCGGCCTCGAATTCATCGCGGCGCGAGAAGTGCGACATCAGCGGCGCCAGGAAGAAGCTCGATACCGGCGCCGCGAGCATGAACAGCAGCAGCGCCAGCGCCTCGTTGCCGGCCAGGGCGTTGCCACCGGCGAGCAGCTGCTCGAGACTGGGGCGCACGCCCAGGCCCGCGTAGAACCAGGGCTGCTGCGCGACCCAGCCCAGCACGGCCAGCGCGGCCAGGCTCAGCGCGAACAGGCCGACCAGGCGCTTGGCGATATGGCGGTGCTTGAAGTGGCCGAGCTCATGGGCCAGCACGGCCTCGACTTCGGCCGGCGACAGCTGCTTGAGCAGGGTGTCATAGAACACCACGCGCTTGGCCGCGCCAAAGCCCGTGAAATAGGCGTTGGCATGGGCCGAGCGGCGGCTGCCGTCCATGACGAACAGGCCCTTGGCGGCAAAGCCGCAGCGCTGCATCAGCGCCGTGACGCGTGCGCGCAGGGTTTCATCCTCAAGCGGCTCGAAGCGGTTGAAGAGGGGCGCGATGACGGTGGGATAGAGCCACATCAGCAGCAGGTTGAAGCCGGCCCAGACGGCCCAGGCCCAGAGCCACCAGAGCGTGCCGGCCGAGGCCATGAGCCACAGAACCAGCGCCGCGAGCGGCAGGCCGATCAGTGCCCCGACCAGCGTTGACTTGAGCAGGTCGGCAAACCACAGCCCGGGCGTGAGCTTGTTGAAGCCAAAGCGCTGCTCGACGACAAAGGTCTGGTAGAGCGACAGCGGCAGGCCTGCCAGCCCGGAAATCAGCGCGAAGCCGGCAAGCAGCGCGAGCTGCTGGTGCAGGCCCGCGCCAAGCCACGAAAGCAGCAGCTGGTGCAGCGCGTCGAGGCCGCCGAGCAGCGTCCAGCCCAGCAGCAGCGCGGTGGAGATTGCCAGCTCCAGCATGCCGGTGCGCGACTTGGCCAGCGTGTAGTCAGCGGCTTTCTGGTGTGCGGCCAGCGGGATGCGCTGCGCGAACGGCGCGGGCACCGCGCCCCGGTGGCGCGCGACATGGCGCACCTGGCGCGAGACCAGCCACAGCCGCACGAGCAGCTGCAGCGCCAGCAGCGCGGCAAAGCCCAGAGTCAGCAGCAGCGAAGGTGAAAATGGGGCAGTGGAATGCATGTGAAGGCAGTGTAGGCGACAATTTGCGCCATGTCCGACGCCCCATCCTCCAACCCTCCCGTGCTTGCGAAATCCGATCTGAATCTCGTCTGGCTCGACTGTGAAATGACCGGGTTGCAGCCCGAGACCGACCGCGTGCTCGAGATTGCCGTGGTCGTCACCAATGCCGATCTGTCCATCCGTGTCGAAGGCCCGGTCTTTGCCATCCACCAGAGCGATGCGCTGCTGGCCGGCATGGACGCCTGGAACCGCGGCACGCATGGCCGCAGCGGGCTGATCGAGCGCGTCAACGCCTCCGAAGTGACCGAGGAGCAGGCCGAGAAGGAGCTCATTGCTTTTCTCTCGCGCTACGTGCCCAAGGGCAAGGTGCCGCTGTGCGGCAACAGCATCGGCCAGGACCGGCGCTTCCTGGTCAACTACCTGCCCAAGCTCGAAGCCTTCTTCCATTACCGCAATGTCGATGTGAGCACGCTCAAGGAGCTTGCGCGCCGCTGGAAACCCGCGGCCTGCGCTTCCTTCAAGAAGGCGCAGCGCCACACGGCGCTGGCCGATGTGCATGAATCGATCGACGAGCTGATCCATTACCGCGCCCATTTTTTGGCGCTTGAGCCATTGGCCGCTTGAGAGAGGTCGGGCCGCGCAGGCCGGGCCGTGCAGGCTTGGCCTTGCCATATTCAGGGCATTTTGGCTATCGGGCTTGCACTAGCAATGCATGCGTGTGATAATCGACAGCTTGCCCCTACCCCCTGGGGTAATTTGCGCATCTCCCATCACTCACCGGGCCCCGCTTTTTGATCCGTGCTCCTTGCACGGCAAAGCAATTTATGCCCAGCCGCCTCACCAGAGCCGGCCACGTTTGACGGTTGATGTTTTTTAACCGTCATTGAAGCACCGCAGACAGCTGTCCGGTGGCGCTTCATCGTGAGAAACAAATGAACGAAAACATCATTGAGCAGGGCGTCGCCGTCGCTGCAGAATCTTCTTTGGACCATTCCATCCTGAATGCAGCGCCCGCTGCCGACGACGCTGCCATCGTTGCAGACGCCGCCTCCATCATCTCCGATTCCGATTCCGATTCGCTGCAAGGCGAAGCCGAACAAGCCGAGCCTGAGGCTGCGCAGAAGCCCAATGGCTTCATCGAACTGGGCCTGGCTCCGGAACTGATCCAGGCCGTGATCGACCTGGGCTACACCCAGCCCACCGCCGTGCAAGCCAAGGCCATTCCCCTGGCCATGAACACCGGTGCGAATGCCACCGCTTTTGTCGACCTGATGGTGTCGAGCCAGACCGGTTCGGGCAAGACCGCCGCGTTCCTGCTGCCCGTGCTGCACACGCTGCTCCAGCAGCAAGCTGAAATCGAAGCCGAAGGCCGTGCCGAGTTCGAGCGCGCCGTTGCCGAAGCCGCTGCCAATGGCGAGCCGGCTCCCAAGCGCAAGCGCAAGGACCCGACCAACCCCCGCAACTTCAAGGCTGCCGCTCCCGGCGCCCTGATCCTGTGCCCGACGCGCGAGCTGGCCCAGCAAGTGGCGCAGGAAGCCATCGAGCTGGTCAAGCATTGCCGCGGCCTGCGCGTTGCCAACGTGGTCGGTGGTATTCCTTACCAGCTGCAGATCGCCAAGCTGCAGAACGCCAATCTGGTGGTGGCCACGCCCGGCCGTCTGCTGGACCTGCAGCGTTCGATGCAGATCAAGCTCGACAAGGTGCAATTCCTGGTCGTCGACGAAGCCGACCGCATGCTCGACCTGGGCTTCTCGGACGACCTCGCCGAAGTCAACCAGATGACCTCGCAGCGCCAGCAGACCATGATGTTCAGCGCGACGTTCGCGTCGCGCATCCAGCAGCTGGCCATGCGCGTGATGCACGACAACGGCGCCGGTGTGAAGAAGATCACGATCGACTCGCCGCAGGAAAAGCACGCCAGCATCAAGCAGGTGCTGTTCTGGGCCGACAACGCCCAGCACAAGCGCAAGCTGCTGGACCACTGGCTGCGTGACACCACGATCAACCAGGCCATCGTGTTTGCCTCCACGCAAGTGGAATGCGACGGTCTGGCCACCGATCTGCAGCAGGAAGGCTTCTCGGCCGTCGCGCTGCACGGTGCTCTGAGCCAAGGTTTGCGCAATCGCCGCCTGCAGGCTCTGCGCAGCGGCCAGGTGCAGATCCTGGTGGCAACCGACGTGGCTGCCCGCGGCATCGACGTGCCCACGATCACCCACGTGTTCAACTACGGTCTTCCCATGAAGGCCGAAGACTATACCCACCGTATCGGCCGTACCGGCCGCGCCGGTCGCACGGGTCTGGCCGTGACCTTTGCCGAACTGCGCGATCGTCGCCGCATCTTCGACATCGAAGCCTATACGCGCCAGCAGTTCACCGCGGAAGTGGTGCCCGGCATGGAACCCACGCAGCGTGCTCCCCAGGGCGGTCGTCCTGACAGCCGTGGCGGCCAAGGCCGTGACTACTCGCCACGTGGCCGCACCGGCGGCTTCGGCGGCGGTGGCGGCGGTGGTCGCAGCTTCGGCGGCGGCGGTGGCGATCGTGGCCGCAGCTTCGGCGGCGGTGACCGCGGTGGTTTCGGTGGCGGTGACCGTCCTGGTTTCGGCGGTGGCGATCGCGGCGGCTTCGGCGGCGGCGGTGGTGATCGCGGCGGCTTCGGCGGCGGCGACCGTGGCCCTTCGTTCGCTCCTCGCGGCGGCGCACCCCGTGACGACCGCGGCTTCGGCGGCGCTCCCCGTCGTGACGAAGGCTTTGGCGGCGCTCCCCGCCGCGATGAAGGCTTTGCTCCCCGCAAGCCGGCATTTGCCGACAACCGCGGCGGTGACCGCGGCGGCTTCGGCGGCGGTGATCGCGGCAGCTTCGGCGGCGGCGACCGTGCTCCGGCACGTGAATATGGCGCACGCCCGGCCTTCGCGGGCAAGCCTGCCGGCGGCGCTGGCGGCAAGCCTTCGTTCACGCCCCACGACGCACGCAAGCGTCCTGCACGCCCCGCACGTTGATTTGGCGCTGAGCGTATAAAGAAAACCGGCCTTTGGGCCGGTTTTTTTATGGGAGAACCCGTGACGGCTGTACAACTGCAGCGCCCAGAACGAGCATGATCCATCTCGGCGGCACCGAGGAAGGGCCGCCCCTAGGCGGGCCCCCCGCATCGAGGGTGCCGTCCCCCTGGGGGGAGGCGGCGTAAGCCGCTCAGGGGGGGTAAGTTACCCCGTATTCTTCCTCCCGATCTCCGGCCAGCGCGCATGCAGATAGACCCATGCCACCAGCCCGATCAGCATCAGCAGCAGCGAAGTGACCGCGAGGCCCAGGGTCGAATGCATGACCAGCGGCGCGAGCACGCCCGCGACCAGGCCGTTGGCTGTCGAGCCGATGAAGGCCTGCAGCGACGAGGCCATGCCGCGGCGCTCGGGGTAGAGGTCGAGCACCAGCAGCGTGACGACCGGCACCATCAGCGCCCAGCCCAGCGAGAACAGCGCGATCGGCACCAGCGCCCAGCCGGCGTGCAGCGGCAGCACCAGCGTGGCAATGACGTTGAGCACCGACATCAGCAGCATGATCACGAAGCCATGCCGGATCTGGCGCTTCGGGGGAACGCGGCCCGCCAGGCGCCCGCTGATCCAGGCGCCGGTCATGATGCCGGAGATGATCAGCAGGAACAGCCAGAAGAATTGCGTCGGCCCGAGCCCCAGGTGGTCGCCGAGAAACGCGGGCGCGGCCATCACGTAGAGAAACATGCCGTTGAAGGGCACGCCGCTGGCCAGCGCCAGCAGCAAGAAGCGCGGGCTCGAGCCCAGCTGCCAGTAGCCGCGCATCAGGTGCCGGGTGTTGAAGGGCTGGCGCAGTTCGGTGTGCAGGGTTTCGGGCAGCCAGCGAAAGTTGATGGCCCACAGCGCCACGCCGATCAGCGTCAGGAACCAGAAGATGCTGTGCCAGCCGGCCAGCACCAGCAGCCAGCCGCCGGCAATCGGCGCGATCGCGGGTGCGGCGCCAAAGAACAGCGTCACCTGGCTCATGACCTTCTGCGCTTCGGAGGGTGGATACATGTCGCGGATCACGGCGCGCGAGACGACGATGCCCGCGCCCGTCGACAGGCCCTGCAGCGCGCGGAAGAACACCAGCTGGCCGATGTTCTGCGACAGCGCGCAGCCGACCGAGGCCAGCGTGAACACCGCCAGGCCCCAGAGCACGACCGGGCGCCTCCCGAAGCTGTCGGCGAGCGCGCCATGGAACAGGTTCATGAACGCGAAGCCGAACAGGTAGGCCGACAGCGTCTGCTGCATTTCCACCGGCGTCGCCCCGAGCGCCTTGGCAATGCCCGAGAATGCGGGCAGGTAGGTGTCGATGGAGAACGGACCGAGCATGCCCAGCAGGGCCAGCAGGATCGACAGCGTCCAGCGCGGGCCGGGCCAGAGTTGTTGGGCTTGAGGGTGCATGGGTTGGAGCGGGTGAAGCGCGCCTGGCGCCGGGAGCGTCGCATGCAGGCCGCGCGTCGATTGTGCCGTGCAAAACACGAGTTCGCCGGACCTGCACCGGCCTGGCGCCGCAGCGCACCTGCCGGACCTGCCTTGCCGCATGCCGCGCACAAAGAAAAAAGCCCACTTCCTACGAAGTGGGCTTTTTGATTGGTGGGTCCTGAGTGATTCGAACACTCGACCTACGGATTAAGAGTCCGCTGCTCTACCAGCTGAGCTAAGAACCCAATTTTTTGTTGAACCACTGAATTGAAAGTGGTGGGTCCTGAGTGATTCGAACACTCGACCTACGGATTAAGAGTCCGCTGCTCTACCAGCTGAGCTAAGAACCCATCTTGAAGGAACGAGGCCAGGGGCCTCGAACTTCCAAAACGTTTGCGGCGACCTTGCGGTCACTGCGCTGAAAAAGTGGTGGGTCCTGAGTGATTCGAACACTCGACCTACGGATTAAGAGTCCGCTGCTCTACCAGCTGAGCTAAGAACCCACTTTTGCCTCGCTTTTGCAAGCAAGAGCTGGATTATGCACTATTTTTTGGATGCCCGCAGCAAAGTCAGGCCATTGCGTTGCGGCTCGCGAGCTCGACGAACAGGCCGCTGTGGTCCAGGTCGCCCAGGCCGTGCGCGATGCTGTCGGCATAGAGCTGCGCGAACAGGCCGGTGATCGGCGCATCGAAGCCGATGTCCTCGGCCGTGGCCAGCGCGTTGCGCAGGTCCTTGAGCTGCATCGCCATGCGCCCGCGCGGCGCGAAGTCGCGCTCGAGCATGCGCTGGCCGTGCAGCTGCAGGATGCGGCTGTCGGCAAAGCCGCCGCCGATCGCCTCGCGCACCTTGGCCATGTCGGCGCCGCCCTTGGCCGCGAGCAGCAGCGCCTCGGCCACGGCGCCGATGGTGATGCCGACGATCATCTGGTTGGCGAGTTTTGCCAGCTGGCCCGCGCCGTGCGGGCCGACATGGGTCGCGCGGCCCAGGCTCGCGAACACCGCTGCAGCGCGTTCGAAGTCGGCCGCCTTGCCGCCCGCCATGATCGCCAGCGTGCCCGCCTGGGCGCCGCCCGTGCCGCCCGACACCGGCGCATCGAGATGCGCGACGCCGCGGTCGCCCAGGCGCGCGGCATGGTCGCGCGCCTCGCTGGGCTGGGTCGAGGCCATGTCGATGAACAGGCTGCCTTCGGGCAGGGCCATGGCCACACCCTGGAAGAACAGCACGTCCTCGACCACCTCGCCGTTTTCGAGCAGGCTGATCGCGATGTCGACCTCGGCGACGGCCTGCGCCGCGCTGCCGTGGATGCGCGCGCCATCGGCGGCCAGCGGCTCGGCGCGCGCACGCGTGCGGTTCCAGGCATGGACCTCGTGCCCGGCCTGGCACAGCCGGCGCGCGACCGGCAGGCCCAGCATGCCGATGCCCAGCACGGCGATCTTCAACGGGGGAGAGGACATGGCGGCATGCATCCTGATGGGGGAGCACGCACAGCGCCCTGCTGCGGCAGGGCGCCGGCGCTGTCCGCTGGGAACAGCGCTTGTGTTTCGCTCCGTGGGGTGGCAGGGCTGCTGCAGCCCCGGGCCCCCATCATCGCGGCGAACGCGCGCGAAAGCTGTCAACGAGCTTGCAACGTGCCGCGGCGCAGCCCGGCGCCGCCTTACATCAGCAGGTGTTCGCCCGCGTTGTCGCCGCCCAGGGTCACGTAGTTGACCTTGCGGATGTCCATCAGCTTGTTGCCGCCGGCATAGCTGATCGAGCTCTGGATGTCCTGCTCCATCTCGATCAGCGTGCTGGCCAGCGTGCCCTTGACGGGCTCGAGGATGCGTTTGCCTTCGACATGCTTGTACTCGCCCTTGTTGAAGTCCGAGGCGGAGCCGTAGTATTCCTTGAACTTCTCGCCATCGACTTCGACGGTGTTGCCCGGCGATTCCTCGTGGCCCGCGAACAGCGAGCCGATCATGACCATGCTCGCGCCGAAGCGGATGCTCTTGGCGATGTCGCCGTGGCTGCGGATGCCGCCGTCGGCAATGATCGGCTTGGTCGCGACGCGCGCGCACCACTTGAGCGCCGACAGCTGCCAGCCGCCCGTGCCGAAGCCGGTCTTGAGCTTGGTGATGCAGACCTTGCCCGGGCCGATGCCGACCTTGGTCGCGTCGGCGCCCCAGTTCTCGAGCTCGATCACGGCTTCGGGCGTGCCGACGTTGCCGGCAATCACGAAGGACTGGGGCAGCTTGGCCTTCAGGTAGGCGATCATGTTCTTCACGCTGTCGGCATGGCCATGGGCGATGTCGATGGTGATGTATTCGGGCACCAGGCCTTCGGCGACGAAGCGGTCGACGGTCGCGTAGTCGGGTTGCTTCACGCCCAGCGAGATCGAGGCGAAGCAGCCCTTGGCATGCATGTCCTTGACGAACTGCACGTTGTCCAGGTCGAAGCGGTGCATGACGTAGAAGTAGCCGTTTTGCGCGAGCCAGGTGCAGATCGACTCGTCGACGACGGTTTTCATGTTGGCCGGAACGGCCGGGATGCGGAACGACCGACTGCCCAGCGTCACGCTGGCATCACACTCCGAGCGGCTTTCGACGCAGCATTTGCGCGGCAGCAGAAGGATGTTGTCGTAGTCGAAGATTTGCATGAGATTTCCAAGCTCCATAAAGGGTCGCCGCGGAACGATTTCCATGACGATGGGGCGCTTGGCTCGGGACCGGTTCGCGGGCGCTGCCGCATTGCACGGCCACCGCAGGCCTGCGGCGTGCAGGCACAAAAAACCGGACCACAAGAAACTTGGGCCCGGTGATTGATTCTACCGACTCGGGATGCCCTGCGTGAATGCCCCCGAGGATGGACAGGTTGGCGACAGGGCGATCCGAAGAGATTTTTGACTGTACGCATAGCCAGGGCAGGGCGGGGTTTCTACAATCGCAGCATGTTTCCTCTCGACCTGCTTTCCGGTGCCGCGCCCAGCGCCGCGTCCGACTCCCCCCTGCTGGCCAATCTCAACGAGGAGCAGCTCGCGGCCGTGACGCTGCCCACGGGCCATGCGCTGATCCTGGCCGGTGCGGGCTCGGGCAAGACCCGCGTGCTGACCACGCGCATTGCCTGGCTGCTGCAGACCGGGCAGGCAACGCCCGCGGGCATCCTGGCCGTCACCTTCACCAACAAGGCCGCCAAGGAAATGGGCGCGCGCCTGTCGGCGATGCTGCCCGTGAACGTGCGCGGCATGTGGATCGGCACCTTCCACGGCCTGTGCAACCGGCTGCTGCGCGCGCACCACCTGGCGGCGAAGCTGCCGCAGTCGTTCCAGATCCTCGACACGCAGGACCAGCTGTCGGCCGTCAAGCGGCTGTGCAAGCAGCACAACGTCGACGAGGAGCGCTTTCCCCCAAAGCAGCTGCAGTATTTCATTGCCGGCTGCAAGGAAGAGGGCCAGCGCCCCGGCGACGTGGCCGTGAACGATCCCGACACGCGGCGCAAGGTCGAGTTCTACCAGCTCTACGAGGAGCAGTGCCAGCGCGAGGGCGTGGTCGATTTCGGCGAATTGATGCTGCGCAGCTACGAGCTGCTGCGCGACCAGCCGCACCTGCGCGCGCACTACCAGCGGCGCTTCCAGCACATCCTGGTCGACGAGTTCCAGGACACCAACCGGCTGCAGTACGCCTGGCTCAAGCAGCTCGCGGGCGACGAGATCGACGGCCGGATGCAGGCGCAGGGCTCGGTCATCGCGGTGGGCGACGACGACCAGAGCATCTATGCGTTTCGCGGCGCGCGCGTGGGCAACATGGCGGACTTCGTGCGCGAGTTCGACGTGCAGCGCCAGATCAAGCTCGAGCAGAACTACCGCAGCTTCAGCAACATCCTCGACTCCGCCAACGCGCTGATCAGCCACAACAGCCGGCGCCTGGGCAAGAACCTGCGCACCGATCAGGGACCAGGCGAGCCGGTGCGCGTGTATGAATCCCATACCGACCTGGCCGAGGCGCAGTGGATCGTCGACGAGATCCGCCAGCTGGTGAAGAACGACGGCTTCGAGCGCCAGCAGATCGCGATCCTCTACCGCAGCAATGCACAGAGCCGGGTCATTGAAACCGCGCTGTTCAATGCCGGCGTCGCCTACCGCGTCTATGGCGGCCTGCGCTTTTTCGAGCGCGCCGAAATCAAGCACGCGCTGGCCTATCTGCGCCTGCTCGAGAACCCGCATGACGACACCAGCTTCATGCGCGCCGTGAACTTTCCGCCGCGCGGCATCGGCGCGCGCTCGATCGAGGTGCTGCAGGACGCGGCGCGCAGCGCCGGCTGCTCGCTGAGCGACGCGGTGTCGGCCGTGCCGGGCAAGGCCGGCACGAACCTGGGCGCGTTCGTCGCCAAGATCGAGGTGCTGCGCGAGCAGACGCAGGGCCGCAACCTGCGCCAGATCATCGAGGCGGTGCTCGACGCAAGTGGCCTGCTCGAGCATTACCGCAACGAGAAGGAAGGCGCCGACCGCATCGAGAATCTGCAGGAGCTGGTGAACGCGGGCGAGAGCTTCGTGACCCAGGAAGGTTTCGGGCGCGACGCCGTGGCGCTGCCGCTCGACGAGCATGGCCAGGCGCTGCGCCAGAGCCCGGTGAGCCAGGGGCTCGACCCGAGCCTGCCGGTGCTCGACGAGGTGCTGCCGGTGCTCCAGCCCGCGGCGGGCATCGTCGATATCGACACCGGCGAGACGTTGTCGCCGCTGGTCGCTTTCCTGACCCACGCCGCGCTCGAGGCCGGCGACAACCAGGCGCAGGCCGGCCAGGACGCGGTGCAGCTGATGACGGTGCATGCCTCCAAGGGGCTCGAGTTCGACGCGGTGTTCATCGGCGGCATGGAAGAGGGCCTGTTCCCGCACGAGAACGCGATGAACGACAGCGGCGGCCTCGAGGAGGAGCGCCGGCTGATGTACGTGGCGATCACGCGCGCGAGGAAGCGCCTGTACCTGAGCCACTCGCAGACGCGCATGCTGCACGGCCAGACGCGCTTTCACATCAAGAGCCGCTTTTTCGACGAGCTGCCCGAAAGCGCGCTCAAGTGGATCACGCCCAAGCAGCAGGGCTTTGGCACGTTCATGCCCCAAGGCCCGGGCGGCGGTGGCTTTGGCGCCGGCCGGGGAAGCAGCGGCTGGGGTGGGGCCAAGACCGAGACCTTTGCCAGCCCGCCGGTGCCGCCGCAAAAGGCCGCGCCCGGCCATGGGCTGAGCGCGGGCACGGCGGTGTTCCACAACAAGTTTGGCGAAGGCAAGGTGCTGGCCATCGAGGGCGCGGGCGACGATGCGCGCGCGCAGGTCAGCTTCCCGCGCCATGGGACCAAATGGCTGGCCTTGGCGATTGCCAAATTGACCATCGTCGATTGAACATGCAAGAAAAAAGCAGCGCGGTGCAGACTTCCAAGGCGCGCGCCGCGCTGCAGCTGCTGCATCGCCAGCAATTGCAGGAAAGCCTGGCGCTCGCGTCGCAGATGTCGCTGCGCATCGCGCTGATTGCCGGGGCCCAGGCCAGTCTCGCGGTGCTGTTGGCGCTGGTGCTGACGCTGCTGTCGCCCTGGCCCGGGCTGGTGGGTTTCCCGGCGCTCGGGGCGCTGGCGGCGCTGTTCGGGCGCTTTGCGCCGCTCGCGCGGCGCCGGCGCATCGTTGCGGTGTGCGCGCTGCTGCTGCTTGCCGCGGTGCTGGCGCCCTCGCTGGCCTCGCTGCTCGGCGCGGGTGAATGGGCGCTGGTGCTGGTGCTGGCGCTGGTGGCCGGCGCCTGCACCGTGGCCGTGAGCCGCTGGGACCTGGGCGGGCCGGGCGCGGTGATCCTCGTGTTTGCGGCCGGCGCCGCGCTGCATCCGGTGGACAGCTGGCAGGCGCTGGCGCAGCGCCTGGCGGCCACCGCGGCCGGCGGACTGCTGGCCTGGGTCGTCTGCTGGCTCACCGACGGACTGCGCGCCAGGGAGTTCGAGCAGTTGCGCTTTCCGGCTGCGCGCATTCCGCCTCCGTTGCACCAGTGGATCGCCGGCGCGCGCATTGCCGCGGGCGCGGCCCTCGCGGCGCTGCTGGCCTGGGCCGCGGGCGCCGCGCACCCGGCGTGGGCGGCCATCGGCGCGACGGCGGTGATGCAGGGCGGGCATCTGCACGTGACGATGAACCGCGCGCTGCAGCGCATGGCGGGCACCGTGATCGGCGCCGGCCTGGTCTGGCTGTTTCTCGCGCAGCAGCCGCCGCTGTGGGGCATCGTGCTGGCGATCGTCGTGTTCCAGTTCCTCACCGAAGTGGTGATCGGCTTCAACTATGCGCTGGGCCAGATCACCGTGACGCCGATGGCGCTCCTGATGACGCTGCTGGCCTCGCAGACCGCGCTGCTGGGCAGCATGCCGGTCGAGCGCGTGCTCGATACGGTGCTTGGCGCGGCGGTGGGCATCGTGCTCGCGGTGCTGTTGTCGAGCGCCGACGACCGCGCCCATCTGGCGGCGCTGCGCCGGCGCGTGATGGACATGTGACGGCGGGCTTCGGGGCACTGCGCAGTCATCTGCGCGTCACATTGGTTTTCTAGAGTGCGGGTACCCGTCGAAGCATCGACTAAAACCAAGAGAGCCGCCCCGTGAGCAAATCCATTTCCGACAAGGTCGTTCGCAACCACAGTGACAACGAGCCGTTCAGCGCCATTCTCGAAAAAAGCCTGTCACGCCGTGCGGTGACCCGTGGCAGCCTGGGTGCTGCCGTAGCGCTGATGGCCGGTTTCAGCCTGACGGCCTGTGGCGGTGACGGTGATGGCGATCCGGTCACACCGACCCAGCCCGTCACGCCTCCGGTCACGCCGCCCGCGCCCGAACTCAAGCTGGGCTTCGAGTCGCTGGCCAATTCCATGACCGACGCCTGCGTCGTGCCTGCCGGCTACATCGCGCAGGTCCTCGGCGCCTGGGGCACACCGCTCAACAGCAATGCCGCGGCCTGGGACCGCAATGGCAACAACAGCTCCAACGACCTGTTGAACTCGACCGGCATGCACCATGACGGCATGCACTTCTTCCCCATCGATGGCAGCTCGACCGAAGGCCTGCTCGTGGTGAACCACGAATACATCGACGAAAAGGTCCTGCACCCCAATGGCCAGACCGGCACCGGCGCCGGCCAGAAGCGTCCCGTCGAGGAAGTGCGCAAGGAAATCAACGCCCACGGCGTGGCCGTGATGCACGTGCGCAAGCAAGGCATGAAGTGGGACATCGTGCTGGACTCCAAGTACAACCGCCGCTTCACCTCGGCCACGCCGATGCGCCTGGCCGGCCCGGTCGGCGGCACGGACTTCGTCAAGACCCGGTTCTCGCCCAACGGCACCCAGGTGCGCGGCACCAACAACAACTGCGGCAACGGCACCACGCCCTGGGGCACCTACATCACGGCGGAAGAAAACTGGGCGTCGTGCTTCGTCAACACCGGCACGCGGCCGGCCCATCAAAGCCGCATCGGCGTGTCGACCGGCAAGGGCCGCTACCTGTGGGAAACCGCAGCCGGCGACGTCAGCGAAGTGAACGGCGAGTTCGCGCGCTTCAACGTCACGCCAGGCGGCGGCTGGGAAAACGAAGTCAACGGCTTTGGCTACCTGGTCGAGATCGACCCCTACGACCAGACCAGCATCGCCACCAAGCGCACCGCGATGGGCCGTTTCGCCCACGAAGGCGCGGCCTATGGCAACCCGGTCGCGGGCCAGCCGCTGGCGTTCTACAGCGGCGATGATTCGCGCTTCGAGTATGTCTACCGCTTCGTGTCGGAAGCCGTCTGGGATCCGAAGGATGCCAACCGCACCGACCGCCTGAGCGTCGGCAACAAGTACCTCGACAAGGGCACGCTGGCCGTCGCGCGCTTCAACGCCGATGGCACCGGCGAATGGGTGGCCCTGGTGCCCGGCACCGTGGGCAAGGATGGCAAGACGCTGGGCGCCGAGTTCGGCAGCCTGGAGGCGATCCTGATCAACACCCGCGGCGCGGCCGACTTCGTCGGCGCCACGCCGATGGACCGCCCCGAGTGGACCGCGGTGCATCCGACCAATGGCGACGTCTACCTGACGCTCACCAACAACACCAGCCGCAACGCGACCACCGGCACCAACGCCCCGAACCCGCGCCTGAACAACGCCAACGGCCACATCATCCGCTGGCACGATGCGAGCGGCTCGAACGCCTTCCGCTGGGACATCTTCGTCTTCGGTGCGTCCAACCTGGACAACGCCGATACCAACCGCTCGTCGCTCACGGCAGTCAACCAGCTCGCCAGCCCCGATGGCATGGCCTTCGACAGCCGCGGCATCATGTGGATCCAGACCGACAACGGCCTGGACGGCGGGCGCAACAACAACGTGGCCAAGACCACCAACGACCAGATGCTGGCCGTGATCCCCAAGCCGATGAGCGCCAGCACCGGCACCGGCCCGGTCATCAACGCCAGCAACCAGGCCGATCTGCGCCGCTTCTTCATCGGCCCGAACGAAGCCGAAGTCACCGGCGTGGCCTTCAGCCCCGACAACACCAGCATCTTCCTGAACATCCAGCACCCGGTGAACTGGCCTGCGTATGACACGACCGATGCGACGGTGGGCTCGACCGGCAAGGTGCGCCCGCGCTCGGCGACGGTGGTGATCCAGCGCGCCGACGGCAAGCCGATCGGCGTCTGAGCGGACTTCGCGGGACGCCAGCGTCCCGCAGTCATCGCCCACCCCATGAAAAAACGCCCCTCGGGGCGTTTTTTCATGGGCGCAGGGTTTCAGACCTCGCTGAGTTCGGGCTCATGGCCGTCCGGCGCCGTGAAGCTGTCGCGGAACGTGAACACCACCGAAGTGAAGAACATCGCCGCCAGAATCATTGCCGCGCCGGCCATGACGCCGCCGGCAATCGCGCCGATCAGGCTGGCCAGGATGCCGGTGACCAGCGCCAGCACGATGCCGCAGGCCAGGAAGAAACCCATCCAGGCCAGGCCGAACACCAGATAGGCGCTCCAGTTGCGCAGGCAGGCGACAAAGCTGAAGAACAGCGCCTTCACGGGCGGAATGCCATGCCAGTGGATCAGCCCGGGCGCATGCCAGAACATCAGCGACAGTGGGATGTACAGCGCCATCGACAGCCACATCGCGGCCTGGAACTGCGGGTCCTCGGCAATCTCGCGCGTCATCGGCTCGCCGCCCAGATAGACCTGCGCGAACGCGCCGCCGTCGATCAGCGCCGACAGCCCCATGATGGCCAGGAAACCCATGGCATACAGCACGCCCAGCGTCAGCATCGCGCTCATGCGCTGCTTGCCGGTGCGAAAGGCCACGAGCAGCAGCGTCGGCGTGGGAAAACGGCCCTGGGTGGCTTCGGCGGCCGCGACCATCATCGCCAGCGAGGTGCAGGGCAGCAGCGCCAGCGCCAGCGCCGGGCCGATGAAAGGCACCAGCGAGATCAGCGACATGCCGATCATGGCAAGAATGAACAGCACCGCCAGTGCCAAGGGTTGGCGCCAGAAGGTCTGGACGCCGAGCTTGACCCACTGGACGCCGGTGCGGGCGGGAACGATCTGGAGTTTCATGAAGCGGTGAAATGGGGAGACAGGTAACGCGCGCTTGCGGGCGCGAATGGCGTTACTGTACCGCAGGGACTTTTGACCGCTGGGCGTAAGGGCAGGTGGCAGGCGTTGCTGGCGCTGCCCGGGTGCCGGCTGGGCCGGCAAGGCGCCTTCAGGCGGCGGTCAGATGGGCATCCACGGAGGCTGCCGGGGGCATGCCCGGGTTGGAAAAGCAGTCGCGCAGGCTGAAGGCTGCGGCCATGCGTACCAGCGCAGCATCAGGGACATATTCTGCGACAAGGGTGTCGTTCAGCCCCGCCCGGAATGAGCGCTCTGCCGCCCCGATCAGTCCACCTGCACCGGATGCGCAATCCGCTGCCTCAGCACGCGCTCGAAATGGCGCGGGTCGTGCGGCGTGAGCATCGCGGCTTCGCGCGGCAGATAGAAGTCCCACAGGCGCGAGATCCAGAAGCGCAGCGCGCCCGCGCGCAGCTGGGCGTTGAGCAGCTGGCGCTCGGCGCTGGTGAGCGGGCGCACGCGCTGGTAGGCGGCGAGCATCGCCTGGGCGCGCGGCGCGTCGTGCGCGCCCGTCGCGTGGTCGATGCACCAGTCGTTGAGGCAGACCGCGAGATCGAACAGCCAGCTGTCGATGCCGGCGAAGTAGAAGTCGAAGAAGCCCGTGAGCTGCTCGCCCTCGAACATCACGTTGTCGCGAAACAGGTCGGCATGCACCGGGCCGCGCGGCAGCGCCGCATGTGCCGACGAGGCCGCGATATGGTTCTGGTAGGCCAGCTCGGACTGCAGCAGCTCGGCCAGGCCGGCGTCCAGATGGGGCAGCACGACGGGCGCGGTCTCGTTCCACCAGGGCAGGCCGCGCAGATTGGGCTGCTGGCGCTCGAAATCACGCCCGGCCAGGTGCATGCGCGCGAGCATTTCGCCCACGGCTGCGCAGTGCACCGGCGCGGGCGCGAGCTGGCTGCTGCCGCGCAGCCGGTTGACGACGGCCGCCGGCTTGCCGCACACGCGCAGCAGGATGTCGCCGCTCGTGCGGTTGGCCTGCGGATCGGGCACGGGAATGCCGGCGTGCGCGAGGTGCTTCATCAGATGCAGGTAGAAGGGCAACTGCTGGGCCGTGAGGCGCTCGAACAGCGTCAAGACCCACTCGCCCTGGTCGGTGCTCAGGAAGTAGTTGGTGTTCTCGATACCGCCCTGGATGCCGCGCAGGCTCTGGAAGGTGCCCAGCGGCAGTTGGCGCAGCAGCTCGCGCGCCTCTTTTTCGGAGACTTCGGTAAAAACGGCCATGGCAGGGGCGCGCCCCGGGGGCGGCTCAGGAAGGAAGAGGGAAGGAGGCGGGGCTCAGAACTGGCGGATGTTCCACACCCGCGGGCCCGTGGTGTCGGAGCTGCTGCGGCTGCGGTTGCGCACGCCTTCGGTGGGCTGCACCTCGTAGGCCGGCAGGTCGCTGACCTTGGGCGTGACGGTGATGCTGCGTGTCTGGCCGCCCACGCGCAGTTCGTCGACGCGGCTGCCTTCGTCCTCGACGCGGATGCGCTCCACGCGCTGGTTGGTCCTGTCGGCCGGCGTTGCGCGGCTTTCGGTCGCTTCGGAGGCTTCGGCGGATGCCGCAGGCGGGGTCTGGGCCAGCAGGGGGCTGGCAGCCAGGCTGAGGAGAAGGAGAAGTGGGGCGGCGCGCATGGGGCGATTGTAGGGCCTGGGGAAATCCATGGGATGTAGGCTCCAGGCGCGTGCACAATCCGGTGCATGAGCAATTCCAAGACCCTGGTGCTGGTGGACGGCTCCAGCTATCTCTACCGCGCCTACCACGCCATGCCCGACCTGCGGGCGCGCCCGGGCGACCCGACGAGCCCCGCCACCGGTGCGATCCGCGGCATGATCAACATGCTGCACTCGCTCAAGCGCGAAGTGCCGGCCGACTACGCGGTCTGCATCTTCGATGCGAGCGGCCCGACCTTCCGCGACGCGATCTACCCCGAATACAAGGCGCACCGCTCGCCGATGCCCGACGACCTGCGCGCGCAGATCGAACCGATCCACGCGCTGGTGCGCCTGCTGGGCTGGCCGGTGCTGGCGATCGACGGCGTCGAGGCCGACGACGTGATCGGCACGCTGGCCCAGGTCGCCTCGCGCCAGGGCGTGCGCGTGGTGGTCTCGAGCGGCGACAAGGACCTGAGCCAGCTGGTCGACGAGCACATCACCATCATCGACACGATGAACGGCAAGGTGCGCGACGTGGCCGGCGTCACGGCCGAGTTCGGCGTGCCGCCCGCGCTGATGGTGGACTACCAGACGCTGGTCGGCGACACCGTCGACAACGTGCCCGGCGTGCCCAAGGTCGGCCCGAAGACCGCGGCCAAGTGGCTCAACGAATATGGCTCGCTCGATGCGCTGATGGCGCGCGCCGACGAGATCAAGGGCGTGGCCGGGCAGAACCTGCGCGACAGCCGCGACTGGCTGCCCACGGGGCGCAAGCTCGTGACCATCAAGACCGACTGCGATCTGGTCGAGCATGTCGTCGGCCTGCCTTCGCTCGACGGCCTGGCCTGGCGCGCGCCCGAGGACCGGGCGCTGCATGATTTCTACATCGAGTACGGTTTCCGTGGCCTGGCGATGGCGCTCGAGAGCCGTGCGGAAGCGGCTGCTGCGGAAGCCGCTCCCAAGGCCAAGGGCAAATCCTCCAAGCGCGCCGACCAGGACGATATGTTCGAGCAGCAGGAGTCCGCCGAAGCCAGCGAGGAGGCCGCGGCCGCGCAGCAGCGCAGCGTCGACTACGACGTGATCCTGACCTGGGCCAGCTTCGAGGCCTGGCTCGCGAAGATCGAGGCCGCTGCGCTCACCGCGCTCGACACCGAAACCACTTCGCTCGACGAGCTGCAGGCGAAGATCGTCGGCATCAGCTTCAGCGTCGAGCCTGGGACGGGCGCGTATATCCCGCTGTGCCACGAAGGCATGGATGTGCCCGCGCAGCTGCCCTTCGACGAAGTGCTCGCGCGCCTCAAGCCCTGGCTCGAGAACCCCGAGCGCCCCAAGCTGGGCCAGAACATCAAGTACGACCGCCATGTGTTTGCCAACCACGGCATCGACGTGCGCGGCTATGCGCACGACACCATGCTGCAGAGCTATGTGCTCGAGGTGCACCGCCCGCATGGCCTGTCGAGCCTGGCATTGCGCCACACCGGTCGCACCGGCACGACCTATGAGGACCTGTGCGGCAAGGGCGCGCACCAGATCCCGTTTGCGCAGGTGCCGGTCGACAAGGCCGCGGCCTATTCGTGCGAAGACTCCGACCAGACGCTCGACGTGCACCGCGTGCTCTGGCCGCAGCTCGAGAAGGAACCCGGGCTGCGCGCCGTCTATGACCTGGAGCTGCAGACCAGCGAGGCGCTGTTTCGCATCGAGCGCAATGGCGTGATGATCGATGCGGCAACGCTTGCCAGGCAGAGCAACGAGCTCGGCCAGCGCATCGTGCAGCTCGAGACCGAGGCCTTCGAGATCGCGGGCCAGCCCTTCAATCTCGCCAGCCCCAAGCAGCTCGGCGAGATCTTCTTCGACAAGCTCGGCATGCCGGTCGTGAAGAAGACCGCGACCGGCGCGCGCAGCACCGACGAGGAAGTGCTGGAAAAGCTCGCCGCCGATTACCCGCTGCCGGCCAAGCTGCTCGAGCACCGCAGCCTGTCCAAGCTCAAGGGCACCTACACCGACAAGCTCGCGCAGCTCGCGCTGCCGCGCACCGGGCGGGTGCACACGCATTACGCGCAGGCCGTGGCGGTGACCGGGCGCCTGTCGAGCAACGAGCCCAACCTGCAGAACATCCCCATCCGCACGCCCGAAGGCCGGCGCGTGCGCGAGGCGTTCGTCGCGCCGCCGGGCCATGTGATCGCGAGCGCCGACTACTCGCAGGTCGAGCTGCGCATCATGGCCCATCTGTCGGGCGACGAATCGCTGCTGCACGCCTTCCAGGAAGGCCTCGACGTGCACCGCGCGACGGCCGCCGAAGTGTTCGGTGTCGAGGTCGAGCAGGTCAGCAGCGAGCAGCGCCGCTATGCCAAGGTCATCAACTTCGGCCTCATCTACGGCATGAGCAGCTTCGGGCTGGCCAAGAACCTGGGCATCGAGACCAAGGCCGCCGCGGCCTATATCGACCGCTATTTCCAGCGCTATCCCGGCGTGAAGCGCTACATGGACGACACGGTGGAATTCGCGCGCGCCCATGGCTATGTCGAGACCGTGCTGGGCCGGCGCCTGTACCTGCCCGACATCAACGGCGGCAACGGCCCGCGCAAGAAGGCCGCCGAGCGCCAGGCGATCAACGCGCCGATGCAGGGCACGGCCGCCGACCTGATCAAGATGGCGATGGTCGCGGTGCAAGCCGAGCTCGACGCGCACCGGCCCACGGTGCAGGTCGTGCTGCAGGTGCACGATGAACTGGTGTTCGAGCTGCCCGAAAGCGATGTCGAATGGCTGCGCACGGAGATTCCGCGGCTGATGGCCAGTGTGGGGGAGTTGAAGGTGCCGTTGCTGGCGGAAGTCGGTGTGGGGGCGAATTGGGACAAGGCGCATTGAAGCCTGCGCCCACGCACCCCGCGCTCTTCTGCCAAAATCCCCCGGCTAGGCCCCTGGGGGCCGCCGAAAAAGAAAAACAGCTATGACTTTGCTCGCCATCATCTTGTCCACCCTGGCCGCCGGCATTGGCAGTGTATGGGTCGCGGCGCTGCTCATGCGTGTGGGCGTTTCCTCGAACAACGGCGGCATGATGCCGCAGCGGCTGCTGAGCCTGGCCGCGGGCGCGCTGCTGGCCACGGCCTTCATGCATCTGCTGCCCGAGGCCTTCGAGAGCGAGGCCAGCGCGCACGATCTGTTCCTGACGCTGCTGGTGGGCGTGGTGTTCTTCTTCCTGCTGGACAAGGCCGAGCTCTGGCACCATGGGCATGAGCATGGGCATGGCCACGATCACCATCACAGCCATGACCACGATCATGACCATCACGGCCATGGCAAGTCGACCGGCGGCTGGGCCGTGCTCACCGGCGACAGCGTGCATTGCTTTGGCGACGGCGTGCTGATTGCCTCGGCCTTTCTCGCCGACACGCGGCTGGGCCTGATTGCCGCGGCCTCGGTGCTGGCGCACGAGGTGCCGCACCATATCGGCGATCTGGTGGTGCTGCGCCATGCCAGCGGCAACCGGCGCATCGCGCTGATCAAGGTATCGCTCGCGGGCGCCGTGACGGCGCTGGGCGGCATTGCCGGCTATTTCCTCGTGGTGCAGCTGCAGGACTGGCTGCCGTACTTCCTGGTGCTGGCGTCAAGCAGCTTTGTCTACGTGGCGCTGGCCGATCTGATTCCGCAGCTGCAAAAGCGCCTGACGGCACGCGAGACCGTCGCGCAGATCGCATGGCTGGTGGCCGGCATGGTGCTGGTCACCGTCGTCAGCGGCCTGGCCCACTCACACTGAATCCGCGGCCTCGCGCAGCGCCGCGCGCACGGCTGCGAGCTGGCGGCGTGATACGGCCAGCGGTTCGTCGATGCCCTGCAGCCGCACGGCCCAGCCTTCGCCTTCCTCGGGGTCGTGGTGCTTTTCGAGCGCGCGCAGCGCGTGGCGCGCGACCAGCGCGTTGCGGTGGATGCGCAGGAACTGCGCGCCATGGCGCGTTTCGATATCGCCCAGCGCGCTGTCGAGAATGAAGCTGTGCGCCGCGGTGCGCACCGTCAGGTATTTGAGCTCGGCCTTGAAGTAGAGCACCTCGCCGAGCGGCACGCGCGCGCTGCGCCCGCGGTCCTGGATCAGCAGCGTGCCGGGGCTGGCTGCTGGCGCGGGCGCGCGCTGGCGCAGCAGCCGCGCCAGGGCCTGCTGCAGCCGCGCCAGGCGCACCGGCTTGGTCAGGTAGTCGAGCGCATCGAGCTCGAAGGCATCGACCGCATGCAGGCTGTGGGCCGTGACGAACACCACCGCAGGTCGTTTCGCCAACGTCTGCAGCCGTGCGGCCAGCGCCAACCCGTCCGGGCCGGGCATGTGGATGTCGAGCAGCACCAGCTCGAATGCACCCGCCTGCAGCAGGGCCCAGGCCTGCGCGCTGTCCGCGGCTTCCTCGACCACCAAGGGCGGCAGCGCCGGGTCGGCGCGCGCGGCATCGGCCAGCAGCGTGCGCAGCCGGCTGCGCGCCAGCGCCTCGTCGTCGACCAGCAGGATCTGCAGCGGGGAATTCATGCCGTCGGCTCCAACGGCAGAAGGATGCGCACGCGGTAGCCGCCCTGGTAGGGGCCGGCGCTGAATTCGGCCTGCAGGTCGTGCAGCAGCGACAACCGCTCGCGCACGTTGCGCAGCGCGATGCCATGGCCCGGCGTGGCCTGCGCGCTGCTCGGCGGCAGGGTGTTGTGGAGGGTGATCTCGACGCGCCCCTTGCGCCGCACGGTGCGCAGCACCAGCGTGCCGCCCTCGGCGCCGGGCTCGATGCCGTGGCGGATCGCGTTCTCCACCAGCGGTTGCAGCAGCAGCGGCGGCAGCCGCGCGCCGCCCGCGGCCGGGTCGAGCTGCCACTGCGCGCGCAGCCGCGTGCCGAAACGCACCTGCTCGATCGCCAGGTAGCGCTGCGCCAGCGCGATTTCCTCGTCGAGCGTGGCGCTGCCATGGGGCTCGGCCAGCGCGGCGCGGAACAGGTCGCTGAGGTCTTCGAGCAGGGCCTCGGCCTGCGCGGGTTCGGCGCGCACCAGCGCAATCGCGCTGTTGAGCGTGTTGAACAGGAAATGCGGGCGGATGCGCGACTGCAGCTCGGCCAGCCGCGCGGTGGTGGCGGCCGGAGCGCGTGCGCGCGCGCGCAGCTGCAGCGCGGTGACCAGCAGCGCCGCGAGCAGCGCGCCGCCGACGGCGCTGGCCAGCCAGGGGGAAGGGCCGGCGCCCAGCAGCCACAGCATCGCGCAGGCGTAGAGCCCGCACAGCAGCCCCAGGCCCATGCCCGCCGCGTATTGCGCGCGCCCCGGCAGCCGCTGCAGCAGGCGCTTGAACGCGCAGGCCAGCACCAGCCACAGCAGCGTGCCGGGCAGCGAGCCGCTGGTGACCAGCGCCATGCGCGCGAGCCATTCGAGCGGCGTGCCGGCGGCGAAAAGCGCGGCCGTGGCGACCACGACCTGCACGAACAGCACCGCGCGCAGCACCACGCCGACATGGCAGGCATCGAACACCAGAACGCGCTGCGCCGCACCTGCCGTGGGGGCTAGTGCGGGGCCGGATTCGGCAAAGGCGGGCGGGGTCGATAAAATTTGCATCTTGCATTGCGGCAACCGGCTGTTCCGGCTGCCTTGAACCCTCTGATTATTGCCCCTCCATGTCCAACAGCTCCACCTCGCAACCATCCCACAACCAGCTCGACACCAAGGCCCAGGCCTGGTCGGCGCTGTTTTCCGAGCCCATGAGCGACCTGGTCAAGCGCTACACCTCGAGCGTGTTCTTCGACAAACGCCTGTGGCAGGCCGATATCGCCGGCAGCCTGGCGCATGCCGAGATGCTCGCGGCGCAGGGCATCATCTCGGGCGATGACCATGCTTCCATCCAGCAGGGCATGGCGCAGATCACTTCCGAGATCGAGGCCGGCGGCTTCGAGTGGAAGCTCGATCTCGAGGACGTGCACCTGAACATCGAGGCGCGCCTGACGCAGCTCGTCGGCGACGCGGGCAAGCGCCTGCACACCGGCCGCAGCCGCAACGACCAGGTCGCCACCGACGTGCGCCTGTGGCTGCGCGGCGAGATCGACGTGATCAGCGGCCTGCTCGGCGAGCTGCAGAAGTCGCTGGTGGAAACCGCCGAGCGCCATGTCGAGGTGATCCTGCCGGGCTTCACGCACCTGCAGGTCGCCCAGCCCGTGAGCTTCGGCCACCACCTGCTGGCTTACGTCGAAATGTTCCAGCGCGATGCCGAGCGCATGGCCGACGTGCGCCGCCGCGTCAACGTGCTGCCGCTGGGCGCGGCCGCGCTGGCCGGCACCACCTATCCGCTGGACCGCGAGCGCGTGGCGCGCACGCTGGGCATGGAAGGCGTGTGCCAGAACAGCCTGGACGCCGTGAGCGACCGCGACTTCGCGATCGAGTTCAGCGCCGCCGCCGCGCTGTGCATGGTGCACATCAGCCGCTTCTCGGAAGAGCTGATCCTGTGGATGAGCCAGAACTTCGGCTTCATCAAGATCGCCGACCGCTTCACGACCGGCTCGTCGATCATGCCGCAGAAGAAGAACCCCGACGTGCCGGAACTCGCGCGCGGCAAGACCGGCCGCGTGGTCGGCCACCTGATGGGCCTGATCACGCTGATGAAGGGCCAACCGCTGGCCTACAACAAGGACAACCAGGAAGACAAGGAGCCGCTGTTCGACACCGTGGACACCCTGAAAGACACGCTGCGCATCTTCAGCGAGATGGTCGGCGGCCAGCTGAACCCGGCCACGGGCCAAAAGGAAGGCGGCATCGGCGTCAATGCCGAAGCCATGGAGCGCGCCGCGCTCAAGGGCTATGCCACCGCCACCGATCTGGCCGACTATCTGGTCAAGAAGGGCCTGCCGTTCCGCGATGCGCATGAAACCGTCGCGCACGCCGTGAAGGCCGCCATCACCGAAGGCGTGGACCTGTCGGAGCTGCCGCTGGCGACGCTGCAGGGTTTCCACCCGCAGATCGAGCAGGACGTGTTCGAGTGCCTGAGCCTGCGCGGCTCGCTCAACGCGCGCAACACGCTGGGCGGCACGGCGCCGGCGCAGGTGCGCGCGCAGCTCGCACGCCACCAGGCGCGCCTGGCATAACCCCGTTCGATTCATTGGAGTTCCCGCACATGCGCCTTACGCGTCGCCGTCTTCTGTCCCATGCCGCCGTGGTGTCCGCCGCCGCGGCCTGGGGGCCTGCCCATGCGGCCGATTCCTCGCCGATCCGCATCCTCGTGGGTTTCCCGCCGGGCGGGGGCTCGGATGTGATCGCGCGCCTGCTGGCCGAGAAGCTGCGCGACGTGCTGGGCCAGACGGTGCTGGTCGACAACCGCCCGGGCGCGGGCGGGCAGATCGCGGCGCAGCTGCTCAGGAGCGCGCCGGCCGACGGCCATACGCTGTTTCTCACGCATGACCACACGATCTCGATCCTGCCGCAGGTCGTGCGCAAGCCGGGCTTCGACCCGGAGCAGGATTTCGTGCCCGTCGTCGGCATCGCGACCTTCGTGAATGCGCTGGCCGTATCGAGCCAGACGCCGGCGCGCAATCTCGCCGAATACGTGCAGTGGGTGCGCCAGCAGAATGGCAAGAGCGCGGTGGGCATTCCCGCGCCGGCCTCGACGCCCGAATTCCTCGTCAAGCAGCTGTCGGAGCGCTTCGATCTCGACCTCGTGGCCGCGCCCTACCGCGGCAGCGCGCCGATGCTGGCGGACATGCTGGGCAACCAGATTCCCGCGGGCATCGGTGCGGTGCAGGACTTCATCGAGCACCAGCGCGCGGGCAAGGTGCGTGTCATCGCGGTGCTCGGCGAGCGGCGCCAGGCGGCCATGCCCGAGGTGCCGACGCTGGGCGAGCAGGGCATGAAGGGCTATGAGGACCTGCCGTACTACGGCATCTACGCGCCCAGGGGCACGCCGGCCGGCTTCATCGACCGCTTCTCGACGGCAACCGCCAAGGTGCTGCAGATGCCGGAAGTGCGCGAGCAGCTGGTGGCGCTGGGCCTGACCGTGGGCCATATGGCGCCGCGGCAGCTGGCGCAGCGCGAGCAGGCGTATACGCGGGCTTGGACCGGGATCATTCGAAGGAGCGGGTTTCAGCCGCAGTGAAAAAAAACCCTGCAGTGATGTGGGGTTTTTTTATGGGAAGAGGGTTTGCCGACCATCATCGGCAGATGCGCAATAGAAGCTGCCACGAAACCGTTCGTGGTGAGCCTGCCTGCGCGGCCCGGTCGAACCACGAAAGGCCTGCTTTCCGAACAGAGGGCAGGACGTCCATCCTTCGACGGGGCCGCCTAGGCAAGCTCAGGACGAACAGTGATTGAGTGCCAGCCACCGCCAACCCGGCCGCATCGAGAGGGAACACCCATGGGATTCAAACAATGGACCAGCGCCGCGCTCGCCCTGTGCGCCGGCAATGCGCTGGCGCTGACGGTGCAGCAATTCAACCCGCAAGGCGAGGTCGCGAAGGTGCAGCAGGTGCGCGTGCAGTTCGATGCCGCGGCGGTGCGCTTTGGCGACCCCAAGGCGGCGGCGCCCCTGCAGCTGTCTTGCAGCGACGCGCCGGCCGCGGCCGGTACCGGGCGCTGGACCAGCGAGCGCGAATGGGTGTTTGATTTCACGCGCGCGCTGCCCCCGGGCGTGCGCTGCACGGCGCAGCTGCAGGCGGGCTTGAAGTCGCCCTCGGGGCAGGCGCTGTCTGGCACGACGCGTTACCAGTTCAGCACCGGCGGGCCGCAGGCGCTGTCCATCCTGCCTTCCACCTACCAGGCCATCGACGAGGCGCAGTTTTTCGTGCTGCGCTTCAACGGCCCGGTGGCGCGCGAGTCGCTGCTGGCCAACGGCTACTGCGCGCTTGAAGGCGTGGGCGAGCGCATTCCCTTGCGCTGGATCGATGGCAGCGAGCGCGCCGAGCTGCTCAAGATGCGCGACTGGACCCAGGAGGCCGCGGCCGCACCGCAGCAGTTCGCGACGCTGGCCTGCAACCGCACGCTGACGGCGGGCGCCAAGCTGCGGCTGGTGCTGGGCGCCGGCACGGCCACGCCCAGCGGCGTAGCGACGCCCGGCGTCGCCACGCGCAATGCGCAGGAATTCGGTTTCACCGTGCGCGAGCCCTTTGCCGCGGAAATGCGCTGCGAGCGCGAGAACGCGCAGGCCGCGTGCCTGCCGATCCGGCCGCTGCGCCTGTCGTTCAACGCGCCCGTGCCGCGCACGCTGGCCGAAGGCATCCGGCTGCAGGGCGGCGGTGCGACGCTCAAGCCGGTGATCGACGAGGGGGAGGATTCAAACGTGCGCCCCGACCCGAAGGGGCTGGTCGAGCGGCTGCAGTTCGAAGGCCTGTCGGCGCAGACGAGCTATTCGCTGCAGCTGCCCTCGGGCTTCAAGGATGCGGCCGGGCGCACGCTGCGCAATGCCGATGCGTTTCCGCTCACGGTGGCGACGGCCGACATGCCGCCGCTGGTCAAGTTCGCGGCCTCGCCGTTTGGCATCGTCGAGCGCTTTGCCGAAGGCCCCGAGGGCCCGGCGCTGCTGCCCGTGACGGTGCGCAAGGTCGAGGCCCAGCTTTCCGGCCAGCAGCTGCAGCCCGCGGGAGAAGTCAGCGTGATCGAGCCGCGCAGCGACGCCGAGATCATTGCCTGGCTGCAAAAGCTCCAGGACTACGAGCGCGGGCAGATCACGCGCAAGCGCGCGCGCAGCGATGTGCGCGGCCCGCTGCCGCCGGTGATCGACCGCGACAACCGCGACCATGTGCAGACGCGCATGCTGTCGCTGCTCGCGGGCCAGCCGCAGGCCAAGGCCATGGCGCTGCCGGCCGCGGCGGCGGGCGATCCGCGGCCTTTCGAGGTGGTCGGCATTCCGCTCTCGCCGGGCTTTCATGTGGTCGAGATCGCCTCGCCGCTGCTGGCCGCGGCGCTGCTCGACGGGCGCTATGGCGCGCAACGCAACATGTACGTGCGCAGCTCGGCGCTGGTGACCAATCTGGCCGTGCACTTCAAGCTCGGGCGCGAGAATTCCGCGGCCTGGGTGACGACGCTCGACAAGGGCCAGGTCGTGGCCGGCGCCAAGGTGCAGGTGTCGAGCTGCAATGGCGAGGTGCTGGCGACGGCCACCACCAACGACCAGGGCCTGGCGCAGTTCTCCGATCTCTCGCCCGAGCCGCCGGCCTGCCGCGGCGAGGGCTACCGCAACGCCGCGTATTTCATCAGCGCACGCGCCCAGACCGCGGCCGGCCCGGAGCTGGCTTTTGCCTGGAGCGACTGGCAGCGCGGTATCGAGCCCTGGCGCTTCAATGTGCCGACGAGCTCCGAGGCCAGCGCCGATCTGCGCGCGCACACGGTGTTCGACCGCACGCTGCTGCGCGCCGGCGAGACGCTGTCGATGAAGCATCTGCTGCGCCAGCAGACCAGCGGCGGCCTAGCGCTGCCCAAGCAACGGCCCAGCGAGTTGCGCATCACCCATGTCGGCAGCGGCCAGAGCTTTCGCCAGCCGCTGGAGTGGCGCGGCACCGCAACCGGCGGGCTGAGCGCCGAGAGCCGCTTCCCCGTGCCCGCGGGCGCCAAGCTCGGCGAGTACCAGGTCGAGCTGCGCGATCCGCAGGAGCGGCCTTCGTTCCAACCCTTGGCCAGCGGCTCGTTCCGCGTCGAGGAATTCCGCCTGCCGGTGTTCGAGGGCCGCGTGGGCCCGTCCGATGCCAAGCCGCTGGTGCGCGCCCAGACGCTGCCGGTGCAGGTCCAGCTCAACTATCTGTCGGGCGGCCCGGCCGATGGCCTGCCGGTGCGCGTGTCGGCGCTGGTGCGCGCGCGCTCGCTGGATTTCGCGGGCTATGACGACTTCCATTTCAACCCGCCGCGTGCGGCCGCCGACGGCCAGCAAAGCGATGACGAGGAGGCCAGCGCGGCGCAGGACACCAAGGTGATTGCCGACGCGTTGCCGCTGGTGCTCGACCGCCAGGGCGCGGGCCGCATCGAGCTCAAGCAACTGCCGCAGGGCAGCCGCGCGCGCGAGCTGCTGATCGAGGCCAGCTATGCCGACCCGAGCGGCGAGGTGCAGACGCTGCGCAGCACGCAGACGCTGTGGCCCGCGGCGGTGGTCGCGGGCATCCAGGCCGAGAACTGGGTGTCGACCGCGCGCGAGATGCAGTTCCAGGCGCTGGCATTGGGCCTGGACGGCAAGCCGCAGGCGGGCGTCGCGCTCAAGGTGCAGGCGGTGGCGCGCATCACCACCAGCAGCCGCAAGCGGCTGGTCGGCGGTTTCTACAGCTACGACAACCAGACCACGCTCAAGGACCTGGGCACGGTCTGCACGGGCAAGAGCGATGCGCAGGGACGGCTGCGCTGCAGCACGAAAATGGCCCAGGCCGGCGAGATCGAACTCGTGGCCACGGCCACCGATGGCGCGGGCCATGAAGCCCAGGCCGCGACCTCGGTCTGGGTCACGCGCCAGGGCGAGCTGTGGTTTGGCGGCGAGGACCATGACCGCATGGAGCTGCTGCCCGAGCAGCGCAGCTACGCGCCCGGCGAGACCGCGCGGCTGCAGGTGCGCATGCCCTTTCGCCATGCGACGGCGCTGGTGAGCGTCGAGCGCGAGGGCATCCTGAGCACGCGCGTGGTGCAGCTCGAAGGCCAGAACCCGACGGTGGAGCTGCGCGTCGAGGAGGGCTGGGGCCCCAATGTCTACGTCAGCGTGCTGGCGCTGCGCGGGCGGCTGCGCGAAGTGCCGTGGTACAGCTTCTTCACCTGGGGTTACCAGGCACCGCGCGCCTGGTGGAATGCGTTCTGGCATGAAGGCAAGGAATACGCCGCGCCCACCGCGCTGGTCGATCTGAGCCGGCCCGCGTTCCGCCTTGGCATGGCCGAGCTCAAGGTCGATGCCGCGGCGCACCGCATCGATGTGCAGGTGCGCGCCGACCAGGAAAGCTACCCGGTGCGCGGCACGGCGCAGGTCACGATCACCGCCAAGCTGCCCAATGGCCAACCCGCGGCGGGTGCCGAAGTGGCGCTGGCGGCCGTCGACCAGGCGCTGCTCGAACTCATGCCCAACGGCAGCTGGAACCTGCTCGACGCGATGCTGCCGCGCCGCGCCTGGGGCGTGCAGACCTCCACCGCGCAGATGGAGGTCATCGGCCGGCGCCACTACGGGCGCAAGGCCGTGCCCGCGGGCGGCGGCGGCGGGCGCAGCCCGCGGCGCGAGCTGTTCGACAGCGTGCTGCTGTGGCAGCCGGCCGTGGTGCTCGATGCCAAGGGCCAGGCCAGCGTGAAGGTGCCGCTCAACGATTCGCTGACCCGCTTCGAGATCGTCGCGGTGGCCGATGCGGGCGCGCAGCAGTTCGGCACCGGGCGCACGCGGGTCCGCAGCACGCAGGACCTGCAGATCATCAGCGGCTTGCCGCCGCTGGTGCGCGAGGGCGACCGTTTCCGCGCGCAGGTCACGCTGCGCAACACCACGGCGCGCGCCATGCAGGTGCAGGTCACGCCGCGCGCCGCCCCCTTGGCGCTGCAGGCGCAGCGCATCGCGCTGGCCGCGGGCGCGGTGCAGGAGGTGGCATGGGAGGTGACGGTGCCCACGGCCCCGGCAAGCAGCAGCGATCTGACGATGGCGCTGGACTGGGAAATCGACGCCGAGGACGTGACGCCGGGCGCCGCGCCCGCGCGCGACGCGGTGCGCCTGCGCCAGCGCATCGAGGCGGCCGTGCCGCTGAGCGTCCAGCAGGCGACGCTGGTGCAGATCGAGGGCCCGTGGCAGTTGCCGGTGGCACCGCCCGCCGATGCGCTGCCCGGGCGTGGCGGCCTGCGCCTGTCCCTCGCGCCGCGCCTGGCCGACGGCCTGCCCGGCGTGCGCGACTGGTGGCTGCGCTACGCCTACACCTGCCTCGAGCAGATCAGCAGCCGTGCGCTGGCACTGGGCGACGCCGCGCAGTGGCAGCAGGTCATTGCCAAGATGCCGAGCTATCTCGATGGCAACGGGCTCGCTTCGTACTTCCCTCCCAGTGGCGGCGCCGAGCACCGCGGCAGCGACACGCTCACGGCCTATCTGCTGGCCGCGAGCCACGAGGCCGCGCGCCACGACCCGCGCCTGGCGCTGCCCGAGGCCCTGCGCACGCAGATGGAAAGCGCGCTGATCGCGTTTGTCGAAGGCCGGCTCGAGCGTTCGCTGAACAGCCCGCGCAGCGACCAGGCGCTGGCGCTCGAGGTGCGCAAGCTCGCGGCCATCGAGGCGCTGTCGCGCCACGGCCGCGCGCTGCCGCGCATGCTCGACAGCCTTCGCGTCGTGCCCGCGCAGTGGCCCACGCATGCGCTGATCGACTGGGTGCAGATCCTGCAGCGCCTGCCCGGCGCGGCGCAGCGCGACACGCATCTGCAGGAGGCCCGGCAGCTGCTGCAAAGCCGCCTGTCATTCCAGGGCACGCAGGTGGTGTTCAGCACCGAAAAAGACGACCACTGGTGGTGGCAAATGCAGAACGCGGACAGCAACGCCGCACGCTTGCTGATGACCGCGCTCACCGTGCCGGAGTGGCGCGACGACGTGCCGCGCCTGGCGCAGGGGCTGATTGCGCGCCAGCGGCGCGGCGCATGGTCGACCACCACCGCGAATCTCTGGGGGGTGCTGGCGCTGCAGGGGTTTTCTCGGGAAAGGGAGAGTGTTCCTGTCACGGGACGTACGGTGGCCAGGTTGGGAGCCAAGGAAGTGGTGAAGGATTGGGCTCGGCTTGAGGTGGGGGCCGTTCATCCTTCGATCCTTCGACAGGCTCAGGACTCAGGACGAACGGAGAATGCCGAGCGCGGTATTCTTCCTTCGCCTAGTGCCCAACCCCCGTTGGCCCTGAGCCTCCCGCCGGCGGGCCCGTCGAAGGGCGTTTCAGGGCAGAGCACCGGCACCCCACCGATGTTCCTCCCCTGGACCCCCGGTTCTCTCACGGTCACCCACGAAGGCACGGGCAACCCCTGGCTGACCCTTCAATCCCTGGCCGCAGTGCCATTGGCGAAACCCTTCAGTGCCGGTTACACCGTGCGCAAGACCGTCACACGCGTCACGCCCTCGACTCTTCCCGCGGGCAGCTACCGCCGCGGCGATGTGCTCGATGTGACGCTCGATGTCACCTCGACGTCCGACATGGGCTGGGTCGCGATCACCGACCCGATTCCCGCGGGCGCGACGATCCTGGGCAGCGGACTGGGCCGGGATTCGGAGATCGCACAGCAGCAGGGCGCAACCGACAGCGGCGAAGGCCAGGCACCGAGCTTCGAGGAGCGCAGCTTCTCGTCCTGGCGCGGCTACTACGAGTGGCTGCCGCGCGGCAGCCTGAAGGTGCGCTACCGCGTGCGCGTGAGCAATGTCGGCGAATTCGCGCTGCCGCCCACGCGCGTCGAGGCGCTGTATGCGCCGGAGATGTTTGGCGAGTCGCCGAATGTGTCGGTGAAGGTGCTGCCCGCGCAACACTGACATTGTTCCGTCACATGGCGTGCCTAGACTCGCGCCATGTCCTTGATAGAGCTTGATGGTGTCGCAAAGTCCTGGGGTGCAACGTCGGCGCTGCGCGCGCTGCATTTGCGCATTGAACCGGCAACTTTCTGCGTGCTGCTCGGGCCCTCGGGCTGTGGCAAGTCGACAACGCTGCGCATCATCGCGGGGCTGGAGATTGCGAGTGCCGGCAGCGTGCGCATCGATGGCCGCGAGGTCGGCCATCTGCCGCCGGCGCAGCGCGGCATTGCGATGGTGTTTCAGAATTACGCGCTGTTTCCGCATCTGACGGTGGCGCAGAACATCGGCTTCGGGCTGTCGGTGCGCAAGGTGCCCGCGCGTGAGGCCGCCAGACGCCTGGCTGAAACGGCGGAGCTTTTGGGCTTGACGGCCTTGCTCGATCGCCGGCCCGGGCAACTCTCGGGCGGCCAGCAGCAGCGCGTGGCGCTGGGCCGCGCGCTGGTCGCGCAGGCCAAGGTCTGCCTGATGGACGAGCCGCTGTCGAATCTCGATGCCCAGCTGCGCCAGGAAATGCGCGGCGAGCTGCGCGAACTGCAGCAGCGCCTGGGCCTGACGGTGGTCTATGTGACCCACGACCAGTCCGAAGCCATGGGCATGGCCGACCAGGTGGTGCTGCTGCACGAAGGCCGCGTCGAGCAGTGCGCGACGCCGCGCGAAATGTATGCGCGGCCCGCGAGCCAGTTCGCGGCGCGCTTCATCGGCACGCCGGCCATGAACCTGATTGCGCTCGAACACGGCCGCATCGCGGGCAGCGCGGTCGGCGTGGGCGCGGGCAGCGTGCGCTGCATGGGATTGCGCCCCGAAGCCATCCGCATCGTGGCCGACACGCAGCCCGGCGCCGACGCCGAGGTCGTGGGCCACGAATACCTGGGCGCCGATCTGGTGCTGCGCTGCCGCATCGGCAGCGAAGTGCTCACGGTGCGCGCGCCGGGCCCGCAGCAGGTGCCCACGGGCGCTGCGCTGCGCCTGGCCTGGCACGACGCGGACACGCATTTCTTTGGCAGCGACGGCCTGCGCCTGCCGACGCGCGCCGGCTGAATCTTCACTCCCATTTCACGGACATTGCCGCGGCAGTGTCCGCCGTCCTTCGCATCTTTCTCAGGAGCTCCCATGCATCGCAAGACCTTCATCCAGACCCTGGCCCTGGCCGCAGCCATGGGCACGCTGGGCGCCGCCCACGCGCAGGCGCAGGTGGAAGTGCCGTTCTACTACCCGGTGGCCGTGGGCGGCGCCATTGCCAAGACCATCGATGGTTTTGCCGCTGACTTCATGCAGCAGCACCCGAATATCAAGGTCACGCCGATCTACGCCGGCACCTACCAGGAAACCATCGTCAAGGCGCTCACCGCGCACAAGTCGGGCAAGCCGCCCGCCACCTCGGTGCTGCTGTCCACCGACATGTTCACGCTGATCGACGAGGACGCGATCGCGCCCATCGACCAGTTCGTGAAAACCGCCGATGACCAGGCCTGGCTCAAGAGCTTCTACCCGGCGTTCATGGCCAACAGCCAGACCGGCGGCAAGACCTGGGGCGTGCCCTTCCAGCGCTCCACGGTGGTGATGTACTACAACAAGGACCTGTTCAAGCAGGCCGGGCTGGACCCGAACCGCGCGCCCCAGACGTGGAAGGAACTCAGCGAAGCCGCGCAGAAGCTCACGCGCAAGGACGCGAGCGGCAAGGTCACGCAGTACGGCATTCAGATCCCCTCCACGGGCTTTGGCTACTGGATGCTGCAGACGCTCACCACGCCCAATGGCGTGCTGCTGGCCAACGAGGCCGGCACCAAGGTCACGCTGGACCATCCCAAGGTGATCGAGGCGCTGGACTTCTGGGTCAATCTGGCGTGCACCGGCGTGCACCCGAGCGGCGTGGTCGAGTGGGGCACGACACCCAAGGACTTCATCGAGCAGAAGGCGGCGATCATCGTCACCACCACCGGCAACCTGACCAATCTGCGCGCCAACGCCAAGTTCGATTTCGGCGTCGGCCAGATCGCGGGCAATGTGCGCAAGGGCTCGCCCACGGGCGGCGGCAATTTCTACATCTTCAAGAAGTCCTCGCCCGCGCAGCAGCAGGCGGCGTTCGAGTTCATCAAGTGGGTAACCCAGCCCGAGCGCGCGGCGCAGTGGAGCATGGACACCGGCTACGTCGCGGTGTCGCCCGCGGCCTACGAAACGCCGACGCTGAAGAAATACGGCCAGGACTTCCCGCAGGCGCTGGTCGCGCGCGACCAGCTGCCGGTGTCGGTCGCCGAGTTCTCCACGCATGACAACCAGCGCATCACGAAGCTGCTCAACGACGCCGTGCAGGCCGCGCTCAACGGCACCAAGACTTCGGCCCAGGCGCTCAAGGACGCACAGCGCGAAGCCGACCGCCTGCTGCGCAGCTACCAGTAAGCGCGATGGCTGCGGGTCCGAACATCGCGCCGCGCGCGGCCGTCAGCCAGCAGGCGCTGCATGCCTGGCTCTTGCTGCTGCCGGTCCTGGCGCTGCTGGTGGCGTTCACGCACTGGCCGGCGCTGGCGACGCTCGTCGACAGCTTCTTCTCGACCCCGCGCGGCAGCCGGCCCGGCCAGTGGGTGGGGCTCGAGAATTACCAGGTGATGGCCGACGACCCGGTGTTCTGGCAGGCGGTGCGCAACAACCTGTGGTTCGCGGGCGCGACGATTCCGTTGTCGATGGGCCTGGCGCTGGCGATGGCGCTGTGGGTCAACGAGCGCCTCGCGGGCCGCGCCTTTTTGCGCATGGCGTATTTCACGCCGACGGTGCTGCCGATGATCGCGGTGGCCAATATCTGGCTGTTCTTCTACACGCCGCAATACGGCCTGCTCGAGCAGATCACGGGCGCTTTGGGCCTGCCCTCGCACAACTGGCTGGGCGATCCGTCGACGGCGCTGGCGTGCATCACGCTGGTCGCGATCTGGAAGGAAGCCGGCTTCTTCATGATCTTCTACCTTGCGGCGCTGCAGACGCTCAACCCCAGCCTCAAGGAAGCGGCGGCGATCGAAGGCGCGTCGCGCTGGTATTACTTCCGGCGCGTGCAGTGGCCGCTGCTGATGCCGACCACGCTGTTCGTGCTGGTCAACGCGGTGGTCAATGCCTTCCGGCTCGTCGACCATGTGTTCATCATGACGCGCGGTGGCCCCGACAACGCCACCAGCCTGCTGCTCTACCACCTCTATGAGGTCGGCTTCAAGTTCTGGGACGCGGGCTATGCGGCGGCAATCACCGTCGTGCTGGTGGGGGTGCTGGCCAGCGTCGCGCTGCTGCAGTTTTTCGTGTTCGACAAGCGGGTGCATTACCAATGAGCGCAAGAGATTTGCCGCGCCGCGGCCCGGCGCTGTATACGGTGTCGTGGCTGGACACGGCCGCGGCCTGGATGCTGGCGCTGCTGTGGATCCTGCCGCTGGTGTATGCGGTCTGGACGGCCTTCCATCCGGCCGAGTTCTCGGCGCGCTTCGACCTGGCCGCGCCCTGGACGCTGGAGAACTTCCGCCACGCCTGGCAGGCCGCGCCCTTTGCGCGCTACTTCCTCAACACCACGCTGCTCGTCGCGATGATCCTGGCGGCGCAGCTGGTGCTGAGCACGCTCGCGGCCTATGCGTTTGCGCGCTACGAGTTCCGCGGCAAGAACGTGGCATTTGCGCTGGTGCTGGTGCAGCTGATGATCATGCCGGACATTCTGCTGGTCGAGAACTACCAGACCATGGCCAGGCTGGGCGTGGTCGACAGCCTGCTCGCGATCGGCCTGCCGTACTTTGCCTCGGCGTTTGCGATCTTCCTGTTGCGCCAGACCTTCCTGGGCATTCCACGCGAGCTCGACGAGGCCGCGCGCGTCGAGGGCGCAAGCGCGCTGCAGACGCTGTGGCGCGTCTATGTGCCGCTGGCGCGGCCGGTCTACACCGCGTTTGCGCTGGTGTCGGTGAGCTTCCATTGGAACAACTTCCTCTGGCCGCTGGTCATCACCAACAGCGTCGAGTCGCGCCCGCTCACCGTGGGGCTGCAGGTGTTTTCTTCGGTGGAGCAGGGTGTGGAATGGTCGACGATCACGGCCGCGACGCTGATGACCTCGGCGCCGCTGCTGCTGTCGTTTTTGCTGTTCCAGCGGCAGTTCGTGCAGAGTTTCATGCGGGCGGGCATCAAGTAGCGCTGATGCCGGGACGAGCAGCTGACATTCACTGGCTTGAAGCAAAGCCGCCTTCGGGTCTAATGCTCCCATGAAGATCCTCAGCTGGAACACCCAATGGTGCTGTGGCCTGGACGGCCATGTGAGCCCGCAACGCATCCTCGAGCGCGCGCGCGGCTTTGCCGATGCCGATGTGCTGTGCCTGCAGGAGATCGCGGTGAACTACCCCGGCCTCGACGGCAGCCCGGGCGACCAGCTCGCGCAGCTGCAAAAGCTCCTGCCGGGCTGGCAGCTGTTCTTTGGCGCCGCGGTCGATGAGTTCACGAGCGCCGGGCGCCAGCGCTTTGGCAATCTGATCGCCACGCGTCTGCCGGCGCTGCAGGTGCAGCATTTTCCGCTGCCCTATCCGGCCGACGCCGGCGTGCGCAGCATGCCGCGCGTGTGCACCGTCGTCACGGTGATGGATGCGCGGCTGGGCGCGGTGCGCGTCATGACGACCCACCTCGAGTACTACTCCAAGGTCCAGCGCCTGGCGCAGGCGCGCGCGCTGCGCGGCCTGCATCTCGCGGCCTGCAGCGTGGCCGATGCGCCGCCCGAGGAATGCCGCGACGGCTCGCCTTTCCAGACCAAACACCAGACGCACCACGCGGTGCTCTGCGGCGACTTCAACTTCGAGCCGCACGAACCCGATTTCGCGGCGCTCGTGGCGCCCTGGGCCGCGGGCGAGGAGGGCGCGCTGCAGCCCGGCCAGTGGCACGACGCGTGGAACCTGCTGCACCCGAACCATCCCCAGCCGCCGACCTTCAAGCTGTTCGATCGCCGCTATGGCCCCGAGCCGATTGCCTGCGACTTCGTGCTGGTCAGCGACAGCCTGAAGACGCGCGTGCGCGACTGGCAGGTCGATGCGCGCACCCAGGCATCGGACCACCAGCCCGTCACGCTGACGCTGGGCTGAGCCGGCCATGGGCATGAAGCGATTGCCGCGTGCGCTGGCGCTGTGGACGCTGGTATTGGCCGCCCCCTGTGCCTGGGCACTGCCCAGCTACGAGGAAGTGCGCAGCGCGCACCGCCCCTCCGAAACCCTGGTGCTGTCGCGCGAAGGCGAAGTGCTGCAGCGGCTGCGCACCGATGCCAGCGTGCGCCGCGGCGAATGGATCGCGCTGGCCGACATTTCCCCCGCTTTGCGCACGGCGCTGGTGCTCAGCGAAGACCAGCGCTTTTACGAACACAGCGGCGTCGACTGGGCCGCGGTGTCGTCGGCGGCCTGGGGCCGGCTGTGGCACCAGCGCACGCGTGGCGCGAGCACCATCAGCATGCAGCTCGCCGGCCTGGTCGATGGCGACTGGCAGCGCGGCCCGGGCGGGCGCACGCTGGTGCAAAAGCTCGGCCAGAGCGTGGCCGCGCAGGTGCTCGACCGGCGCTGGCGCAAGGACCAGATTCTCGAGGCCTATCTGAATCTGGTGCCGTTTCGCGGCGAGATGGTGGGCATCGATGCGCTGTCGCGCACGCTGTTCGGCAAGGCCGCGCACGGCCTCGATGCACGCGAAGCCGCTGTCGCCGCGGTGCTGGTGCGCGCGCCCAATGCCGCACCGCAGCGCGTGGCCCAGCGCGCCTGCGCGCTGCTCCAGCAGGTGCAAAAGACGCCCGTGGAGTGCGATGCATTGGCGCTCTATGTCGAAAGCAGTCTGCAGCAGCGGCAATGGCCCGCGGCCGAAGGCGTGGCGCCGCATTTCGCGCGCCGGGTGCTCGCCGAGCAGGGCGATGGCGCAGTGCCCACGCGCCTGCGCAGCACGCTCAGCGCCCCGCTGCAGCGCCACGCCATGCGCAGCCTGCAGCAGCACCTGCGCGAACTGCAGGGCCGCAACGTCGAGGATGGCGCGGTGCTGGTGCTGGACAACGCCAGCGGCGAGGTGCTGGCCTGGGTCGGCTCCTCGGGCGCGCTGAGCCAGGCCGGCGAAGTCGATGGCGTGCTCGCGCTGCGCCAGCCCGGCTCGACGCTCAAACCCTTTCTCTATGCCCAGGCGCTGGCCGAAAAACGCCTGACTGCCGCCTCGCTGATCGAGGATTCGTCGGCGCACATTCCCACGCCGGGCGGGCTCTACATTCCGCAGAACTACGACCGGCGCTTCAAGGGCTGGGTGCCGGTGCGCACGGCGCTCGCGGCCTCGCTCAACGTGCCCGCGGTGCGCACGCTGGCCATGGTCTCGCCCGATGCGTTCTTCGCGCAGCTGCGCGCGCTGGGCATGCCGCTGCGTGAAAGCGGCAGCTACTACGGCTACAGCCTGGCACTGGGCAGCGCCGAGGTGCCGCTATTGCAGCTGACCAATGCCTACCGCGCGCTGGCCAACGGCGGCTGCTGGCAGCCCGTGGCCGCGGCGCAGCCCACGCGCAAGGCAGCGCCCTCCTGCAAGCCGGCTCTGGATGCGCGCGCGGCGTTCATCGTCGGCGATATCCTGTCCGACGGCAACGCGCGCGCGCCGACCTTCGGCACCGACAGCGTGCTGGCCACGCGCTTCTGGAGCGCCGTCAAGACCGGCACCAGCAAGGACATGCGCGACAACTGGGCGGTCGGCTGGTCGCAGCACTACACCGTCGGCGTCTGGGTCGGCAACGCGGGCGGCGCGGCCATGCATGGCGTCAGCGGCAGCAGCGGCGCCGCGCCGATCTGGGCCGACATGATGACCCTGCTGCATGCGAAGCGCCCCGGCCGCGCGTCCGCGCCGCCCGCGGCCACGGCGAAGCAGCCCGCGCTGGTGCGCGCCGCCGTGCGCTACGGCCCCGAGCCGGCGACGGGCGAGCCGCTGGCCGCGGCGCGCAGCGAGTGGTTCGTGCCGGGTACGCAGCAGGCCTTGTTTGCGCTCGATCAGGGCGGCGCGGCCGCATCGCAGGGCCGCATCCTGCGCCCCGCACCCGGCACCATCGTCGCGCTCGACCCCGACATTCCGCCCGAACGCCAGCGCCTGCAGTTTGCCGCGCAGCTGGCCTCGGGCGACGCGCGCGCGCTGCGCTGGTGGCTCGACGGCAAGGAAGCGGCGCGCGGCGCGCACTGGGCCTGGCTGCCGTGGCCGGGGCGGCATCGGATGGAGCTGCGGGACGCCAAGGGGGCGGTGCTGGACAGCGTGGCGTTCGAGGTCAGGGGGGCGGGGGTGCGATAGGTCAGAGGTGTGGAGTGTCTATAGCACAGGCCCTTCACCCTTCGACAAGCTCAGGGCGAACGGTTCTCCCCCCCGTTCGTCCTGAGCCTGTCGAAGGATGAACGGCCCCCCTCAAGTGGAAGAGAGGGCCCCGATAAAAGCCGCTCCGCACAAAATTTCACACCGCCCGAAATTCTTTCAACACTTCAGCATCCACACCGCATTACGATCCAGACTCATAAAAAAGAGGCACCCCCCGTGGCATCCGATCTCTCCCGAATCACCAGCATCGAAGACCTGCGCGCCGTGGCCCGGCGCCGTGTGCCGCGCATGTTCTACGACTATGCGGACAGCGGCTCCTACACCGAGTGCACCTACCGCGCCAACGAAAGCGATTTCCATCGCATCCAGCTGCGCCAGCGCGTGGCCGTGAACCTCAGCGGCCGCAGCACGCGCACGACCATGCTGGGCGAGGAAGTGGCGATGCCGGTGGCGATCGCGCCGACCGGGCTCACCGGCATGCAGCATGCCGATGGCGAGATCCTCGGCGCGCGCGCGGCCAAGGCGTTCGGCATTCCGTTCACGCTGTCGACGATGAGCATCTGCTCGCTGGAAGACGTGGCCGAGGCCACGCAGCGCCACCCGTTCTGGTTCCAGCTGTATGTGATGCGCGACCGCTCGTTCATCGAGAACCTGATCGATCGCGCGCGCGCCGCGAACTGCTCGGCGCTGCAGCTCACGCTCGACCTGCAGATCCTCGGGCAGCGCCACAAGGACATCAAGAACGGCCTGTCGGCGCCGCCGCGCCCGACGCTGCGCAATCTGCTCAACCTCGCGACCAAGCCGCACTGGTGCCTGGGCATGCTCGGCACCCGGCGGCGCAGCTTCGGTAACATCGTCGGGCATGCCAAAGGGGTGACCGACCTGTCCTCTCTGGGCTCGTGGACCGCCGAACAGTTCGATCCGCAGCTCAGCTGGGCCGATGTCGAGTGGATCAAGAAGCGCTGGGGTGGCAAGCTGATCCTCAAGGGCATCATGGATGCCGAAGACGCGCGCCTGGCGGTGGCCAGCGGCGCCGATGCGCTGATCGTCAGCAACCACGGCGGGCGCCAGCTCGATGGCGCGCCTTCATCGATCGCGGCGCTGCCCTCGATCGTCGAGACCGTGGGCAAGGGCATCGAAGTCTGGATGGATGGCGGCATCCGCAGCGGCCAGGACGTGCTCAAGGCGCGTGCGCTCGGCGCGCAGGGCACGCTGATCGGTCGCAGCTTTCTCTATGGGCTGGGCGCCTATGGCGAGGCCGGCGTCACGCGCGCGCTGCAGATCATCCAGCGCGAACTCGACATCAGCATGGCGTTCTGCGGCCGCACGCAGATCGACCAGGTCGACCGCTCGATCCTGGTGCCGGGCAGCTACCCCTTGCCCTTCCCGGCGGCCTGAAACCGCATCCCGCATCCCGCATCGCTGATCGCTGCGGCGCGCCTCGCCAAAAGCGCTGCCGCGCGCGCGTGCCGGGCGCTATGCTCGGGGCAGGGGGAGCCTCCCCCATCTTCCGGCCTTCCGTATGTCCTCCTTCCCCATAGATGCCGCCTGGCTCTGGGTGCCGATGGTGCTGTTCGCAGCGCTGGCCCAGACCGCGCGCAATGCCGCCCAGCGCACCCTGACCCAGGCCATCGGCACGCTGCCCGCGACGCTGGTGCGCTTTCTCTACGGCCTGCCGTTCGCGCTGCTGTGGCTCGGCCTGCTGTACCTGTTGATACCACGCGCGCTGCCCGATTTCAGCGCCGTGTACCTGGGCTGGATCGCGCTGGGCGCGCTGTTCCAGGTCGGCGGCACGGCGATGCTGCTGCTGGCGATGAAGGAGCGTAACTTCGCGGTGGCCGTGACGCTGTCGAAGACCGAGGTGCTGCAGGTCGCGCTGTTCGGCACCGTGTTCCTGCACGAGCTGCCGACGGCGCTGGCCGTCACGGCGATGGTGATCGCGACGCTGGGCGTATTGATCCTGTCGCTGCCGCCGCGCGACAAGCGCTGGTCGCTGTCGGCCTGGTTCAGCCGCTCGGCGCTCTATGGCCTGGCCTGCGGCGCGTTCTTTGCGATTGCCGCGATCGGCTTTCGCGGCGGCGCGCTGTCGCTGGGCGAGTCGGTGCCCTGGATCAACGGCGCGTGGGGCGTGGTGCTCGCGCAGACGCTGCAGTCGCTGGTGCTCGGCGCCTGGATCGCCTGGCGCCATCCGGGCGGGCTGATGCCGGTGTTTCGCGCCTGGCGCGTGTCGCTGGTCGCGGGCAGCATGGGCGCGGCCGCGTCGATGGCCTGGTTCAGCGCCTATGCGATGCAGGGCGCGGCGCAGGTGCGCACGCTGGGCATGATCGAGGTGGTGTTCAGCTACCTGGTCTCGCGCCGCGTGCTGCGCGAGCCGCTGAGCTGGCCGGAGAAGATCGGCATGGCGATGATGCTCCTTGGATTGGTCCTGGTCACGCTGGAGTATTAAGAAGCACCCCCTGAGCGGCTCACGCCGCTTCCCCCTCTCAACCTTCGGTGGAGGGGGCGGCCCGCGTAGGGACGACACCCTCGCTGCGGGGCGGCCCTTGCTCGGCGTCCCCGCGCTGGGCGCGCCAGTGCAAGCACAATTGGGGTTGTGACCACTATTGCCGAAACGCCCCTGCCGCGCCGCATTGCCCACCTCGACATGGACGCGTTCTATGCCTCGGTGGAACTGCTGCGCTATCCGCAGCTCAAGAGCCTGCCGCTGGTCATTGGCGGTGGCCGGCGCGGGCCCGACAACGCGCTGCTGCAGCGCTATGCCGACCAGCCGCTGTCGTCGATTCCCGTCGAGGAATTCCCTCTGCTCAAGGACTACACCGGCCGCGGCGTGATCACCACCGCCACCTATGCCGCGCGCCAGTTCGGCATCGGCTCGGCGATGGGCCTGATGAAGGCCGCGCGCCTTTGCCCGCAGGCCATCCTGCTGCCCGTGGACTTCGCCGAATACCGGCGCTATTCGCGCCAGTTCAAGGACCTCGTGCTGTCGATGGCGCCGCTGATGGAGGACCGGGGTGTCGACGAGGTCTACATCGACTTCACCGAGGTGCCCGGCGGGCAGCGCCAGGGCGGGCGGTCGCTGGCCACGCTGATGCAGCGCGCGATTGCCGATGCCACGGGCCTGACCTGCTCGATCGGCGTCGCGCCCAACAAGCTGCTGGCGAAGATGGCCAGCGAATTCAACAAGCCCCAGGGCATCTCCATTGTCCAGGCCGAGGACCTGCAGGCGCTGGTCTGGCCGCTGGCCTGCCGCAAGATCAACGGCATCGGCCCGAAGTCCGAGGAGAAGCTGCGCGCGCTGGGCATCGAGACCATTGCCGATCTCGCGGCGCGCCCGCGCAGCTGGCTCGTGCAGCAGTTCGGCAAGGCCTATGGCGCCTGGTTGCACGACGCCTCCTGGGGCCGCGACGACCGACCCGTCGTCACCGAAAGCGAGCCCGTGAGCATGAGCCGCGAAACCACCTTCGAGCGCGACCTGCATGCGCGTGACGACCGCCAGGAGCTCGCCGGCGTGTTCACCGCGCTGTGCGAGCAGGTCGCGGCCGATCTGCAGCGCAAGGGCTATCTGGGCCGCACCATCGGCATCAAGCTGCGCTATTCGGATTTCAAGATCGCCACGCGCGACATGACGCTGGAGCTGCCCGTGGCAGATGCCGCATCGATACGTCGCGCGGCCGGCCAGTGCCTCAAGCGCGTGCCCTTGACGCAGCGCCTGCGGCTATTGGGCGTGCGCGTAGGGGCGCTGGTGAAGGTGGGAGAGGAAATCGCTGTGACACCCGCGCCGGCGCGCCGTGGGCGTGGGGGCGATCCGTTTACTGCCCCGCTGTTCTAGTCAGGATTATTGCCGCGCAGTGCGAATATTCTTCGGCAGCGCCTGCGGATGGCTGGTGCGCAGCGGATTGATATCCAGCCCGCCGCGGCGCGTATATCGCGCATACACCGACAGCCGCTGCGGCTCGCAACGGCGCCAGAGGTCCATGAAGATGCGCTCGACGCACTGCTCGTGGAATTCATTGTGGTTGCGAAAGCTCACCAGGTACTGCAGCAGGCGTTCCTCGTCGATCTTCGCGCCAGTGTAGCGGATCTGCACGCTGCCCCAGTCGGGCTGGCCCGTGACCAGGCAGTTGCTCTTGAGCAGGTTGCTGGTCAGCGTCTCGGTCACGATCGGCTCGCTGTGGTCGGCGCGCAGCAGCTCCGGGGCGGGCTGGTAATGCGTGCATTCGACATCCAGCCGGTCGAGGCTGATGCCGTCGAATTCCTGCACCTGCTGGCGGTCGAACAGCTCGGGCAGCAGCAGCTGCACGCCGACGCTGCCGCTTTGCTCGCTGCCGCGCCACGCGGCCTCGCCCAGGTCGGCGCGCAGCCGCGCCAGCACTTCGCTGGAATCGGCAAAGCGCGCGTTGTTGAAGCTGTTGAGGTAGAGCTTGAAGGACTTGCTCTCGATGATGTTCGGCGTCTCGCAGGGAATCGTCACATGCGCCAGCGCGACCTGGGGCTTGCCGCGCGGGTTGAGCCACGACAGCTCGAACGCAGTCCAGAGATCGGCGCCGAAAAACGGTGTCTGGCCCGTGAGTCCGAGCTCGTTGCGCTTGGGTAGGCGTGGCAGCGGAAACAGCAGGCTCGCGTCGTACTGGTCGATATAAGCCGAGGTCTTGCCCAGCTGCGAATGTTCAGGGGTGTTCATGCGGGAAATCTACAAAGGCGCGGCGCGAGGCCGCAGGGGAAAAGAGAGGTCAGTCAAACCGGCCTTGGCGCAGCCACTTGGTCGCAATCCATTTCTCGCCCCGGATCACGGGCGCGCCGCCATGCAGCGTGCGCGTGGCGGCGTCGGGGCGCTCGTAGCTGAAGAACACCGCATGGCCGCGCTGGGGCACCACCTGCAGCCCGGCCTCGGGAAAGATCGTGGCGCCGCCTTGCGCGGGCTCGTTGAGGTAGATGATCAGCGTGCCCACGCGCTGACCGCCGCGGCGCACGATGCTGGCCGTGCCGGGCTCGTGCGGATCGAAATAATCGTGGTGCGGCTTGTACTCGGCGCCCGGGCCGTAGCGCAGCACCTGCAAGCCCTCGCCGTTTTCCAGCGGCCAGTTCAGCAGCCGCGCGATGCGCTCCTCGAGCTGCTGCACCAGCGGCAGTTCGCCGCGCTGGAAGAACATGCCGTCGCTGGTGCGGTCGGCGTTGACTTCCTCGCCGCCCGAGCTGGTTTCCACCGTCAGCGAGCGCGCGAGCCGCGGCTGCGCGGCAGCGATCAGCGCCGCGCATTCGTCCTCGGACAGGAGCGGGCCGAACAGCACGACGCGCGGCGCATCCATGCTCATCAGCACGCGCACCGAGCGGTCGCCGACATCGATCATGCCGGGCTCGCCGCCCAGATCCGGTTCAGGCAGCCCGCGCACCAATGCGGGGCCACCGGACGTGCCCAGCGCCTGGCGCGCGACGGCCTCGTTCCAGCCCGCGGCCACCATTGCCGCGAGCAGCGGGCCGTCTTGCACGCCCAGCAGCCGCTGCTGGGTGATCCAGTCATGCAGTTGCGGGGAGGCGGCGGCGGCGTGGTCTTGCGCGGTCGAATGGGAGTTCATGAAGTCGGTAAGGGGCGGTGGGTTCCTGGCCGATCAGTCGGCCTTGCGGCGAAAAACCAGGCGCTCGGGGGTCGAGGCGGCTTCGGCAAAAGCATAGCCTTCGGCCACAAATCCCTGCAACTGGTTGGGTCGTGTGAGGCGCTGGCGCACGGCGTGGCGCGCCATCAGCCCGCGCGCGCGCTTGGCGTGGAAGCTGATGATCTTGTACTTGCCGGCCTTGAAGTCCTCGAACACGCATTCGACGACGCGCGCGCGCAGCTCCCTGCGGTCGACGGACTTGAAATATTCCTGCGAGGCGAGGTTGACCACGACCGGATCGGCCTCGTCCTTTTGTTGCTGGTTCAGGTGCTCGGCAATGCGCGTGCCCCAGAACGCATAGAGGTTGCTGCCCGCGGAATTCTCCAGCCGCGTGCCCATCTCGAGCCGGTAAGGCTGCATGCGGTCGAGCGGGCGCAGCACGCCGTAGAGGCCGCTGAGCATGGCCAGGTGCTGCTGGGCAAAGGCAATGTCCTCGGCCGACAGCGTGCCGGCATCGAGCCCTTCGTAGACATCGCCGTTGAACGCAAACAGCGCCTGGCGCGCGTTGCCGGCGGTGAATTCGGGGCTCCAGGCTGCATAGCGCGCGACGTTGAGCGCGGCGAGCTTGTCGCTCAGGCCCATCAGCGCGGCCAGCGACTGCGGTGTCTGCCGGCGCAGCACCTCGATCAGCTCGGCCGATTGCGCGATGAAGGGGGGCAGGGTGTGCTGGAGGCCGGCAGGCAGCGGCGATTCGTAATCGAGGGATTTGGCGGGGGACAGCAGCAGCAGCATGTTGGGAAAACGGGAAACGATGAAAGACAGGCCCAGAAACAACCAGGGGCCCTGAAGGCCCCTGGTTTCAGCGCATTCAAGCGTTGCTGGACTGCTCGAACGGCAGCGTCATCTCGCGCAGGTCACGGCGGGTTTCCACCAGCACCAGCGGACCTTCGTCGATCACCACCGGCGCGGGGCGCTGGCGCGGTACATGCACCGGCTTGGGTTCGGCAGCGATCGCGGCCTGCACGGCAGCGATCTTCTGGACATCCGAGTTCACCCATTCCAGGCCGGATTCGCGTGCAATGCCATGCAGCGTATCGAGCGGCAGGTCGAAGCTGGCGACCTGTGGCAGGCCGGGCGCGGCCACTGGAGCAGCAGCCGGTGCGGGTGCAGGCGCTGCAACAGGAGCTGCGACCGGAGCTGCAGCCACGGGTGCTTGCACTGGAGCCGCAACAGGCGCTTGCACCGGAGCCTGCGGGGCCTCGGCCACGAAAGCCGGAGCTTCGCGCGACTCGACCACCGCGGCTTCGGTCACCGCGACCGGCACCACTGCAGCAACTTCCACGGGAGCCTGTGCCACCGGAGCTTGCGCCACGGGAGCCACAGCTACGGCTGCCACCGACTCTGCAGCCGCTGCGTTGAAGTAGCTGCGGCGTGCGGGTCCGGCTTCGGCCGGCTCGGTCAGGGCGACCGGGGCGTCGAGCTCGGGCGGCTGGGTGGCTTCGAAGGCCGGCTGTGCGTCACGTGCGGGACGCTCGCCACGCTCGCGGCGGTCGCGGCCGTAGCGGTCACGCGAACGGCGCTGGCGGGGCTCGCCTTCAGCGGCTGCGGGCGCCGGGAAGTCCTCGCCTTCGGCTTGTGCCAGCGGCTGCTGGGCGGCAGCGTCCAGGTCCTGCGGCAGGCCTTCAGCGGCTTCGGCAGAGCGGGGCGCGCGTTCGCCGCGTGCACCGCGTTCACCACGCTCGCGGCGGCCGGCGCCTTCGCTGCGCTCGCCACGTTCGCGGCGGGGGCCGCGCTCGCCGCGGCCATCGGCCTCGAGGGAGACTTCATTGTCGACGGAGCCGACCTGGGCCAGATGCGCCGCGGCTTCCAGCGGCTGGCGTGCTTCCTGCTCGCGGCGGTCATTGCGCTCGCCGCCGCGTTCACCGCGCTCGCCACGTTCGCCGCGCTCGCCACGTTCACCGCGGTTGCGGCCGTTGCGCTCGCCTTCAGGACGGCTGCTGCGTTCGCCTTCGGGGCGATTGCGTTCGCCTTCGGGACGGCTATTGCGCTCGCCTTCGGGGCGGTTGCGTTCGCCTTCGGGACGGCCATTGCGGCCTTCGGCGCGTTCGCCGCGGCGGCCTCCTCGGCCTTCGCCGTCACGACCCCCTTCGCGGCCGCCTTCACGGCCGCCTTCACGCGGGCCGTTGCGCTCGCCGCGCCGGCCTCGGCCTTCGCTGTTGCGCGCTTCGCGGCGTGCTTCACGCGCTTCGCGGGCCGCGGGCGTCTCGGGCGTTGCCGCCGTGGGCGTTTCCACCACGGGTGCGGGACCGAAGCCGAACAGGTTCTTGAGCCAGGCAAAGAAGCCTTGCTCGCGCGGTGCGGCGGCGCGGGGCGCAGCGGCGCCCGGCGCAGCGGCGCCCGGCGCAGCGGCAGGACGGGCCGGGCGCGCGGCGGGGCCGGCAGCAGGAGCGGCGGCGGGGCCAGCGGCACGCGGCGCAGCAACGCCCGGCACAGCCTGGGCGACCGGCTCGGCCACGGGCGCCGGCGTATCGCGCAGCACGCCCTTGATCACCGGCGTCTGCTTGTTGGTCGGCTCCTGCGAGCGGCGCGTCACGGCGGTGTTGGCTTCGACTTCGTCGGCCAGCTTGTAGCTCGCGTCGAGGTTTTCCAGGCGCGGGTCGTCGTGCTTGAGGCGCTCGAGCTTGTAGTGCGGCGTTTCGAGCGACTTGTTGGGCACCATCAGCACGGACACGCGCTGCTTGAGTTCGATCTTGGCGATCTCGGTGCGCTTCTCGTTGAGCAGGAACGACGCGACTTCGACGGGCACCTGGCAGTGCACGGCGGCCGTGTTGTCCTTCATGGACTCTTCCTGGATGATGCGCAGGATCTGCAGCGCCGAGCTTTCGGTGTCGCGGATGTGGCCCGAGCCGCCGCAGCGGGGGCAGTTGATGTGCGCACCTTCGGACAGCGCGGGCTTGAGGCGCTGGCGGCTCATTTCCATCAGGCCGAACTTGCTGATGCTGCCGAACTGCACGCGGGCGCGGTCCTGGCGCAGCGCGTCGCGCAGGCGGTTCTCGACTTCGCGGCGGTTCTTCGACTCTTCCATGTCGATGAAGTCGATGACGATCAGGCCGCCCAGATCGCGCAGGCGCATCTGGCGCGCGACTTCGTCGGCGGCTTCGAGGTTGGTGCGGGTCGCGGTTTCCTCGATGTCGCCGCCCTTGATGGCGCGCGCCGAGTTCACGTCGACCGAGACCAGCGCTTCGGTGTGGTCGATGACCACGGCGCCGCCCGAGGGCAGGGTCACGGTGCGCGAGTAGGCCGACTCGATCTGGTGCTCGATCTGGAAGCGGCTGAACAGCGGTGCGTCGTCGTTGTAGCGCTTGACCCGGGCAGCGTGCTCGGGCATCACGTGCGCCATGAACTGCTGGGCCTGCTCGTAGATGTCGTCGGTATCGATGAGGATGTCACCGATCTCGTTGTTGAAGTAGTCGCGGATCGCACGGATCACCAGGCTCGATTCCTGGTAAATCAGGAAAGCGCCCTTGCCGCCCTTGGCCGCGCCGTCGATGGCGCTCCAGAGCTTGAGCAGGTAGTTCAGATCCCACTGCAGTTCGGGAGCGCTGCGGCCGATGCCGGCGGTGCGCGCGATGATGCTCATGCCCTTCGGGTACTCGAGCTGGTCCATCGCCTCCTTGAGCTCGGCCCGGTCTTCGCCCTCGATGCGGCGCGAAACGCCACCGCCGCGCGGGTTGTTGGGCATCAGCACGACATAGCGGCCGGCCAGCGAGATGAAGGTGGTGAGGGCCGCGCCCTTGTTGCCGCGCTCTTCCTTCTCGACCTGGACCAGCATTTCCTGGCCTTCGCGGATCACGTCATTGATGCGCGCCTGGTTCGGGGGCACGCCGTCGGCGAAATACTGGCGCGAGATTTCCTTGAAAGGCAGGAAACCGTGGCGGTCTTCGCCGTAATCGACGAAGCAGGCTTCGAGCGAAGGCTCGACGCGGGTGACTACCGCCTTGTAGATGTTGCCCTTGCGCTGCTCGCGGCCTTCGATTTCGATTTCGTAGTCCAGCAGCTTCTGGCCGTCGACGATGGCCAGGCGGCGTTCTTCGGCCTGCGTGGCATTGATAAGCATCCGTTTCATGATGCACTTCCTTTATTCGTTATGAAGGCGCGCCGGTCGGCAGCTTTGCGCTGTCTGACCCGCTCGCCTGTGACTCTCAATCAAAGACGGGCTCTATGGGAGCCGATGATGCCGGACTGACGTCTTGAAACGAAAAGGAATGGCTGGAAATGCCGCGGTTGCTGACCATCATTGAGTCATGTCAGCAAAGGGGGCAGGGGGGCCAGGATGGGAGCGAGTGAATGCGCGTGCCGCTGGATCCCCGGAGGGAAAAGCGCCAGCGCTGGAGAGGTTGGGACCCTGTGAGCGCGGACGGACCGGTGCGGGGGTGAAGACCCCCGTCCCAGCAAAACCATCCATGCATAAAGAATCCACATGCTCGCTTTGATCCGTTGGCAGGTGCGGACGCCGGGTCCGACTGGAGCTGCCAACTTGAGATTCCGTATCAGTGTTTCAATTCGTCAGAGTGCCCTGTGTGGCACAGGCAATACAGGCATCTGGCCTGCAATCTGCGTGTGCGACACCGGCTGGCATCGACCTGCCTGCGCAGCGGGAAATGGCTGGTGGACTAAACTCCATGCAAATCAACCACTTACACTAGTATCGCGCAGGTGAAACACATTATAGAGGGCAAACCGGCGATGGACCGAGCCCAAGGCATCACAGCGCCCGCGGCGCGCCTCATCGCAGTCGACGCCGATTCCGCTGGCCAGCGCCTGGACAACTTCCTCATCCGCCACCTCAAGGGGGTGCCCAAAACCCATGTCTACCGCATCATCCGCAGCGGCGAGGTGCGCATCAACAAGGGCCGCGCGAGCGCCGACACGCGCGTGAGCGAAGGCGACAGCGTGCGCCTGCCGCCGGTGCGCATCTCCGAGAAGGTCGCCGAAAAGGCCGCCCATCCGGCACCCGCGCGCGAATTCCCGCAGCTGCTCGAGGACGACCATGTGTTGGCCATCGACAAGCCCGCGGGCGTGGCCGTGCATGGCGGCAGCGGCGTGAGCTTCGGCGTGATCGAGCAGCTGCGCCAGGCGCGTCCCGAGGCCAAATTCCTCGAACTCGTGCACCGGCTCGACCGGGAAACCTCGGGGATCCTGCTGGTCGCGAAGAAGCGCTCGGCGCTCACTGGCCTGCAAGACCAGTTCCGCGAACGCGAGACCGGCAAGACCTATCTGGCATTGGTGCAGGGCAGCTGGCCGGCCAACAAGAAGGTCATCGACTCGCCGCTGCACAAATACCTGCTGCCCGACGGCGAGCGCCGCGTGCGCGTGACGACGCCCGAGGACCCCGACGGCATGCGCTCGGTGACGCTGGTCAAGGTGCGCACGCAGATTCCCGCGCGCCCGCTGCAGGGCCTGCCGGCCATGAGCCTGCTCGAAGTCACGATCAAGACCGGGCGCACGCACCAGATCCGCGTGCACCTGTCCTCGCAGGGCCATGGCATCGTCGGCGACGACAAGTACGGCGACTTCGATCTCAACCGCCGCGTGCAAAAGCACGGTCTCAAGCGCATGTTCCTGCATGCGTGGAGGTTACAGTTCAACCATCCGGCATCGGGGGAACGCGTGGAACTGCACGCCGAGCTGCCCGCCGAGCTTGCCGGCTTCGTGGCCTGATGTGCCTGCCCCTTGTTGATTTCTCACGGAACCCCCATGTCTTCTCCTTCCCGCCGCTTCGACCTGATTGCCTTTGACTGGGACGGCACGCTGTATGACTCGACAGCCGCCATCACCAGGAGCATCCAGGAAGCGGTGCGCGACGTGGGCGGCAAGGTGCCCACGCACGAAGCCGCGTCCTATGTGATCGGCATGGCGCTGATGCCGGCGCTCGCGCATGCCGCGCCCGACGTGCCGCCCGAGAAGTACCCCGAGCTGGGCAACCGCTACCGCTACCACTATCTGCAGCACCAGAACGATCTGAGCCTGTTCGAGGGCGTGGCGCCGATGCTCGAGGCGCTGCGCGCGCGCGGCCATCTGCTGACGGTGGCCACGGGCAAGAGCCGGCGCGGCCTCGATGACGTGCTCGCGCGCGTGCCGCTGCGCGGCCTGATCGACGGCTCGCGCACCGCCGATGAAACCGCGGGCAAGCCGCATCCGCTGATGCTGCAGGAGCTGATGGCCGAATTCGGCGTCGCGCCCGAGCGCGTGCTGATGATCGGCGACACCACGCACGATCTGCAGATGGCGCGCAACGCCGGCTGCGCCAGCGTCGGCGTGTCCTATGGCGCGCATTCGACGCTGAACTTCGCCGAGCACCTGCCGCTGCATGTGTCCGATACCGTGGCCGACCTGCACCAGTGGCTTCTGGCCAACGGCTGAGCCGTGGCGCCCCTTTCAATGGCATTGCACAACGCCTGGAGTCCGGGCGCGCTGGCATACTGCCGATGACCTGATACCTGTCGAGTCCTGACATGACCACCCCACTGCCTCCTGCCCCCGGCTCCGAACCTCTTCCTCCCGCAGCGCCCGACCTGTGGGCGCAGGAGCCCCCGGCGGGCGCCGCGCCCGCGCCGTCCGCAAGCGCCGAGCACGCCCGTGCACAGGCGCTGGGCTGGGAGCGCGAGGTGCTCGAGAACCTGGTCATGTCCACCATCCGCGAGCAGCGCGCCGCGCGCCTCTGGCGCCTGTTCGGACGCATGTCCTGGCTGCTGGTGCTGCTGGCGCTGGGCTGGATGATGTTCGGCCGCGAGGTGGCAACGACCACCGTCAGCGGCCCGCACACGGCCGTGGTCGACATCAAGGGCGAAATCGCCAATGGCGCCGAAGCCAGTGCCGAACTCGTCGTTGCCGCGATGCGCAGCGCCTTCGAGGACTCGGGCTCGCGCGCCGTCGTGCTGCTGGTCAACTCCCCGGGCGGCAGCCCGGTGCAGGCCGGCATCATCTACGACGAGATCCGGCGCCTCAAGGCCAAGCACAGCAAGCCGGTCTATGCGGTGGTCGAGGAAACCTGCGCCTCGGCGGCCTACTACATCGCGGCCGCGGCCGACGAGATCTTCGTCGACAAGGCCAGCATCGTCGGCAGCATCGGCGTGCTGATGGACGGCTTCGGCTTCACCGGCACGATGGAAAAGCTCGGCGTCGAGCGCCGCCTGCTGACGGCCGGCGAAAACAAGGGCTTTCTCGACCCCTTCAGCCCGCAGACCGAAGCCCAGCGCCAGCATGCGCAGAGCATGCTCGACCAGATCCACCAGCAGTTCATCACCGCCGTCAAGAACGGCCGCGGCGAGCGCCTGAAGATCGACACCGACACCTTCAGCGGCCTGTTCTGGACCGGCCAGCAGGCCGTGGAGATGGGCCTGGCCGACAAGCTCGGCAACCTCGACTACGTGGCGCGCGAAGTCGTCAAGGTCGAGGAAGTGATCGACTACACGCGCCGCGACAATGTGGCGGAGCGGCTGGCGAAGAAGTTTGGCGCGGCAATCGGGGGCGGGGCGGTCAAGACGCTGCAATCGGCGGTGCCGGTGTTGCGCTAAGCGGCTTATTTCGAGGGCAGGACGTCCACCCTTCGACAGGCTCAGGGCGAACGGGGGGAGGCGCAGTGCTAACGGTTTTATCCGTTCGTGCTGAGCTTGTCGAAGCATGAACGGCCTGCACTAGAGCAAGAAGCGAATCAGCGGGAACAGGCAAGAGTCCTCACTCCCCCACCACCACCTCCGCAGCCTCCTGCATCTTCGCGAATTCCCGCGCCGGTATCGGCACCTCCCCCCGTGCCATGCGCATCAGCAGCGCATGCAGCATCTCCGACGACAACCCGTGCAGCACCAGCCGATATGCCGCATACAGCGTGGACATAGGCACCAGCGGATGCTTGTTGTTGAGCAGAACCAGGTGTTCGGGCGAGGCCAGGATCTTGGCGCAGTAGATGGCCACGGTCTCGTCGAGCTGCAATGAGTTGCTCGCGCGCCAGAAGTCGTTGTCGGTCAGCAGCAGCTGGTAGACCGGCGTGTAGATCTCGATCGCGCTTTGCAGGTCCAGCCGGTTGAGCCGTCCGCGCGGCATGTCTTCGATGCGCAGCGCGGGCTCGCCGAGCATCGAGAAATCCGGCTCGGGCACGGGCACCAGTTCCTTGTTCTCGGCGCGCAATGCCTTGTTCAGGCGGATCACGAAATTGAACAGGTTCAGGTCATGGCGCAGGAACAGCTCGTCCTTGACCTCGTCGATCGACATCGGCGTGAGCGGCGTGGCGCTGGCCGCCACGGGCGCGTTGGCCGCCACGAAGGCCAGCACCTGCGAGCCCAGGTGGAAGTGCCGCATGATCAGCCAGTTGGCCTCGGGCGAGACAAAGCGGTTCATGCTGAAGGCCAGCAGCCGGTGCAGCAGCATCGAATGCGCCCAGCGCTTGGGCAGGAAGATCTTCAGCAGCTGGATGATGATCATCGACAGGCGCGCCAGCGGCCGCACCAGCGGCAGGAAGAACTGGCGCGACGTGCTGCTGCAGTCGCGCAGCCAGGCGGCCTTGACCTCGTCGGGCAGCGGCGTGCTCTGGTCGAGGTACAGCGCGAGCCAGGGGCTCGGATCGCGCTCGTCCCAGGGGTGATCGGTGTATTCGTTCCTCACGGGCGCTTCCTTCATGGTTGCTCCAGCACATGCTGGAACTGCATCAGATACAGCGCCGCGGTATGGCGCGCGGTCTGCAATATCGCTTGCTGGGCGGTGCCGGTGCCGTCGAGCGCCAGCGCCATCTGCACCGCGATCAGCCAACGCTCGAGATGGTGCTCGTCGTTGGCGCCGTGGTATTCGAGAAAGCGAAAGGCCTCGGGCGGCAGGGGGAGCGCTGCGCGCAACAGCGGCAGCAGGCTGGGCACGATGCGCTGGCCCGTGCCCTCGATGATGTAGACCGCGCCCAGCAGGCCGACCGGGTTCGGCGTCGCGGCCAGCGCGTGCAGATAGGCATTGAGCGCCTCGCCGCCGGGATTGCGGCGCAGCTGGCCGATATCGGTCTGCGTGCCGCCGGCCTGCAGATAGTCGGCGTGCAGGATCTTGAAGTCGTTCTGTTCCTCGCCTGCATGCAGGTCGATCAGCGAAGCCAGCGCCGCGTGCTCGCCGGTCAGCGAGGCCGCGCCCTCGCGCATCCACAGGCTGCCTTCGCGCACCTGCGGGATCCACTGGCCCATCCAGCGCACATAGTCGGCCGTCTGCAGCCGGCGCGTGCGGATGCGCTGCAGCAGCGGCGTGCGCCAGACATTCGAGCGGTAGTCCTGCCAGATGCTGGCCAGCTCGGTCAGCAGCGGCGCAAGGGCCGTGGGGGCGGCCGCCGGGTCATGCGGCGGCGCGATGGTCGAGACATCGGGCAGCGCGTCGTCGGCCATGGCGCGTGGCGCAGTGGGCGCCGGCGCGGGCGCGGCGGCGGGCGCATCCGCCACGGCCTCCCACAGCATGTAGCCCGCCGTGAAGCGCCCCGACTCGGGAATGAAGCACAGCACGGTGTCGCCGGCCTTCAGGCGCGACCCCTGCGTCTGCAGGAACTCCGAGAGCATGATGAAGATCGACGCCGCGCCGGTGTTGCCGCGCCAGGCCAGATTGCTCCACCAGCGCTCGCGCGGGATGCCCAGCTGCGCCTTGCCCAGCAGCTCCTCGACGACGGGAATGAAGCGCTCGGACGAGTAGTGGCACAGGAAGTGGTCGATGCCGCGCTCGGGTACCCAGCCCTTGTGCGCGAGGTCGGCGTATTCGTGGATGCAGACGTCGAACAGGTGCGGCAGCAGCCGGATGTCCTGGCGCAGCGACAGCGCGCCCGCGGCTTCGGCATCGGCCCAGGCCGGAAAATCCAGGTGGCTCCTGCCGCGGTCGGCCGTGAGGCCCAGCTGCATGCACACCGGATAGTCGCCCGCGAAGCTGCGCAGATGGGTCCACTTGAGCTGCAGCCGCAGGCCATTGATCTGCGGCAGCGCCTGCGGGCCGCCCAGCAGCAGCGCGCCCGCGCCGTCCGAGAGCATCCAGCGCAGGAAGTGGGCGTCGAAGTCGGTGTCGTAGCCCTGCGCGGCAAAGCGCGAGCGCTTGAACAGCCGCGAGGGCATCTCGCTGGCGACCGACAGCGCCAGGCGGTGCGCGCCGCTCTCCACGGCCTGGGCCGCGGCCTGCAGCGCGCCGACGCTGGCCGCGCACACGCCATGCACGGACAGCGTCTCCATCGGCGGCGCGGCCATCTCGCCCTGGATCATGTTGGCAAAGCCCGGCATCAGCGCGTCGCCGCCCGAGGAGCCGCTGGACAGGAAGCCGATATCGGCCAGCGACCGCCCGGCGCCGGCCAGCGCCGCCTCGATCGCGCCCGCCGCCATCTGCGCATTGCTCACGACCGTGGCGCCCGCATCGTCGATCGCGTAGTGGCGCGTCTGGATGCCGTTCTCGGCCAGGATGCGGCGCTTGAGGCGCCCGGAAATGCGGTTGAGCGGCGCGACGAACGCATCCATGCCCGCGTTGTCGACCGGAGCGCCGGGCAGGAACATGCCCGCGGATTGAAGATAGACGTTGGAATAGGCAACAGGCATGGGTTCTCGGTCCGTGGTCAGGGGAGGGTGTCGGGAGGCATCTGCGGCCGGGTCCTGGCGGCGCGCCAGAACAGGCCGAGCACGAAAACGCGCCCCATATAGGGCAGCAGTCCGCGTTCGTTGAGCGCGGGGTCGACGCGCTGGCGATAGTGCTCGGCATGCAGCCGCGTCAGCTGCGACCAGTGCGCCTGGGCGTTTTCATGGTGCGCGGTGTGCAGGCCGATGTTGAACAAAAGCGGGTTGACCCAGCCTTCGAAATTGCGCGCGTAGTTCAGCCGCGTGCCGGGCAGGCGCTTTTGTGCCCGGCTCAGGGGCCGCCCGTCGGCATGCGCATGCTGCAGGTAGTTGGTCGCCAGCAGCCAATGCAGGCCGTGGAGCTGCGGCAGGATCACCAGGACCAGCGCCCGACGCCAGTCGAGCGCCAGCAGCAGCGCCCAGCTGCCCAGCCACAGCGCGTACTGGCCCATGCAGTAGCGAAACGCGCCGGGCGCATGCACCCGCAGCCGGCCCAGCCAGCGCAGGAACAGCGGATAGAGCACCAGCGCGGCCTGCAGCGGGTGCAGCAGATAGCCCGCGAGGTGGTTGGTGTCGCCGCCGAACCGGCGCTGGTAGGTGCGCGCCAGATCGCGCGGCCCGTGCTGGAAGCGGTGGTGGTTGGCGACATGGGCCGGCCAGAACACGAAGGTCGGGTGGCCCTGCAGCAGCGTGAGCCAGTGGTCGGTGAATCGATTGGCGCGCCGGCCGCGCCACATGCGCAGGTGCGTGTGGTTGTGGTGGATGACGCCGATGCCCAGCGTCAGGAACAGCGTGATGCCATAGAGCAGCCAATGGATGCCGTGGACCCATTGCCATGCGACCAGCAGCGGCAGCGCCAGCAGGTAGGCCACCGATTGCCAGTCGCGCCAGTGGCGCAGCCGCCAGCCCATCTAGCGCGGGCCCGGCGCGGGCTTGACCTGGGTGCGCATCAGCTGGTCCATGAAGGCCAGTGCAAAGCCGTAGTTGCCCGCGGGCCGCGCGTGGTGCAGGTGATGGCGCCGGCTCGCGGCCAGCGGGTGGGCGTCGCCCACGCGCGGAAAGAAGTCGTAGTTGGCGTGGCCGATCACATTGAGCAGCAGGCTCAATACCGGCACGCTGGCCAGCGACCAGAAGTAGAAATCGTGCACCAGCATCGGCAGCAGGATGATGTTGCCCAGCATCATGGCTTCGATCGGATGGAAGCTGTAGGTCGACCAGGGCGTGGTGACCACGGAGCGGTGGTGGTCGCCGTGAAAGCGCACCAGCGCCCGCGTGTGCAGCAGCCGGTGGTTGATCCAGAAGTGCACATCGTTCCACACCAGCAATGCGGCGATTTCAAGCGCGATGCGCCCCGCGCCGGCAGCGGGCGCCAGCTGCGCCCAGCCCAGCTGCAAAAAGCCCCAGGGCACGAGCATGCCGATGCCGAAGATCAGCACCGAATGCAGCGACTGGCGCCATTCGCGGCGCAGCTGGTCGGGCTTGAGCGCGCGCGTGTCGAGCGGCCGGCCGATGCCGCGGCGCGCCAGCAGACGCGTCAGCGCCGACATGCCCCAGCCGCCCAGGCAATACAGGGCGCCGAAAAAAGCCAGCCCCAGTGCCATGACCTGCCAGGCACCGAGCTGGATGAACCAACGACCTGTCTCCATCAAGGCGCCTCCGGTGAATTGATCCGACCAAAGGCAATGATAGCGGCATGGATTTGCCGCGGCGCAATCCTCAGCGCCCGAGCGCGAACACCACCGGCGTGCGGTTGTCCGCGGGCACCGGCAACTGCTTCCACTCGCGCACCAGACGGCTCTCGATGCGCGCCGTGGCCAGCGTCAGGCCCGCGGCCAGTGCCAGGCGGCTGTTGGGCTGCAGCGTCTGCAGCAGCGCCTGCCACAACGCGGGGTTGCGGTAGGGCGTCTCGATGAACAGCTGGGTCTGGCCCTGGCGCAGCGCCAGCGCTTCGAGCTCGCGGATGCGCTGGCCGCGCGCGGCGCTGTCCTGGGGCAGGTAGCCGACAAACGCGAAGTTCTGGCCGTTGAGGCCGCTTGCGGCCAGCGTCAGCAGCAGCGACACCGGACCGACCAGCGGCGCCACGCTCAATCCCAAGTCATGCGCGGCGCGCACGATCGAGCTGCCCGGGTCGGCAATGGCCGGCATGCCCGCTTCGCTCACCAGGCCGATATCGTGGCCCGCAAGCGCCGGCGCCAGCAGCGCCTTGGCATCGAACACCGCGCTGCCCTTGTCGCCATGGTCGCCCTTCTTGTGCGCCTCGCGCGGCAGCTCGACGATCGACTGCGCCTGGATCGTCGCCGCAAGCGGAAACAGCGGCGCAATGCGGTTGAGGTAGCCGCGCGTGCTCTTGGCGTTCTCGCAGATCCAGTGCGTGAGGCCGGCGGCGCGGCGCAGCGTGGCCTCGGGCAGCACGTCGGTCAGCGGGGCCTGGCTGTCGCAGCCGAAGTCCAGTGGGGCCGGCACGAGGTACAGCGTGCCACGCGGGGTGGTCGTGGATGTGTTCATGGCAGTTGCAGTCCGGCGGCGCGCAGAAGCTGAGCAGTGCGGATCAGCGGCAGGCCGATCAGCGCCGTGGGGTCGTCATTGAGGATCTGCGTGAGCAGCGTGATGCCCAGCCCCTCGCTCTTGGCGCTGCCCGCGCAGTCGTAGGGCTGCTCGGCGCGCAGGTAGCGCTCGATCTCGTCGTCCGCCAGGTCGCGGAACTGCACCTCCACCGTCGCCAGCGCGGTCTGGGCAAAGCCGCTGGCCTGGCACACCACGCTCACGGCGGTCTCGAACAGCACCGTCTGGCCGCGCATCGCCTGCAGCTGGCGCACCGCGCGCTCGTGCGTCAGCGGCTTGCCCAGCGGCTGGCCGGCAAGGTCGGCGACCTGGTCGGAGCCGATGACGATGGCTTCGGGGTGCAGCGCGGCCACGGCGCGCGCCTTGGCTTCGGCCAGGCGCAGCGCGAGCGCGCGCGGGGCCTCGCCGGGCGCCGGGGTTTCGTCGACTTCGGGCGACACCGTCTCGAACGCGAGGCCCAGGCGGGACAGCAGCTCGCGGCGGTAGCGCGAGGTCGAGCCCAGGATCAGGGAACGCTGGCGCAAGGGATTCGGAATGGCAGGGGATTCAAGCATGCGCCGATTCTCTTACACTGGCCGCCATGACCAAGGAATTTTCCCCGCAACGGCTCGATGTCAAGGCGTTTGCGCAAGCGCAGGCGCAGCTCGAAGGCGATCAGCCGCTTTCGCAATTCAACCGCCTGGTGCTCGAGGCCCAGGGCCCGCACGAGGGCGTCGACATCCGCTGGGCCGCCCAGGGCGAGCTGCGCGCCGAATCCGGCGCCGAACCCCAGATCTGGCTGCATCTGCAGGCCGAGACGGACCTGCCGATGATCTGCCAGCGCTGCCTCGCGCCTGCCTCGATTCCCCTCGATGTCGACCGGTCCTTTCGCTTCGTTGCCGACGAGGCCACGGCCGAGGCGCTCGACGATGAGAGCGAGGAGGACCTGCTCTCGCTGAGCAAGGACTTCGACCTGTTCGAGCTGCTCGAGGACGAACTGCTGATGGAGCTGCCCGTGGTGCCGATGCACGAAGTCTGCCCCGAGAGCGTGCCGCTGGCCTCGAGCGACGACGATTTCGAGCAGGCCAACAGCGAAAAACCCAATCCCTTTGCCGCATTGGCGAGCCTGCGCATCACCAAGCCAAAGCCCTAAATCTGCCCCGCAAGACACGGGAAAAAGCGAGCCGCCACTCCGTGCTGTCAGCAGCGCAGGAGTGGGTATTCCACATTCCCCGAGGATTGCGTTATACTCTTAGGCTTCTCGCGAATCCCCTCGTGTCTTCAATGGGCTGATCGCGTTTTTTACCAACCCCTTCAAGACTCAGGAGCCACCATGGCTGTTCAGCAAAACAAAAAATCCCCTTCCAAGCGCGGCATGCACCGTTCGCACAACGCCCTGAACGTGCCCGGCATCGCCGTCGAGCCGACCACGGGTGAAATCCACCTGCGTCACCACATCAGCCCCACCGGCGTCTACCGCGGCCGCCAGGTGCTGAAGAACAAGTCCGAAGCCTGATCTTCGACCGCTCCCACAGGGCCCGCGGCTACACACTGAGTAGCGCGGGCTTTTGTGTTTTTGAACGCGTTAATTTTTCTCTGAGACCTCCTTACAGGTCCGCAAGTCGCCCATGATCACACTGGCTGTTGACTGCATGGGGGGCGATCACGGCCCCCGCGTCACGCTCGCGGCGTGCCGTCAGTTTCTCGACAAACATCCCCAGGCGCATCTTCTGCTCGTCGGCAAGCCCGAGAGCCTGGACTCCTTCCAGCATGAGCGTGTGACCCTGGTCGCGGCTTCCGAAGTCGTCGGCATGGATGATCCGGTCGAAGTCGCGCTGCGGCGCAAAAAAGACTCCTCCATGCGCGTGACCATCGAGCAGGTCAAGAACGGCGCCGCCGCGGCTGCCGTGTCCGCCGGCAACACCGGCGCGCTGATGGCCATCGCCCGCTATGTGCTCAAGACGCTCGACGGCATCGACCGCCCGGCCATTGCCGCGCAGCTGCCCAACAGCCTGGGCCGTGCGACCACCGTGCTCGACCTGGGCGCCAATGTCGACTGCACCGCCGAGCACCTGCTGCAATTCGCGTTCATGGGCACGGCGCTGGTGTCGGTGCTCGAAGAGAACTCGAAGGCTTCGGTCGGCCTGCTCAACATCGGCGAAGAGGCGATCAAGGGCAGCGACATCATCAAGCGCAGCGGCGAGCTGCTGCGCAAGGCCGGGCAGGCCGGCGAGATCAACTTCTTCGGCAACGTCGAAGGCAATGACATCTTCAAGGGCACGGTCGACATCGTGGTCTGCGACGGTTTCGTCGGCAACGTCGCGCTCAAGACCAGCGAAGGCGTGGCCTCGATGATCAGCAACGGGCTCAAGCAGGAGTTCAAGCGCAACCTGCTGACCAAGATGGCGGCCGTCGTCGCCTACCCGGTGCTGTCGGCGCTGATGAAGCGCATGGACCACCGCCGCTACAACGGCGCGGCGCTGCTGGGCCTGCGCGGCCTGGTGTTCAAGAGCCACGGATCGGCGGATGCGATTGCTTTCGAGTACGCGTTGAGCCGGGCGTATGATGCGGCCTGCAATAACTTGCTTGACCGCGTCCAGTCCCGGATCGCCCGCGCCGCTCCCCTGCTGGATGCCGTGCCAGCCAGTCCTGCTGCGCCCGTGTCGGCGTCTTGAGCCTACAAACAGATGAGTATCTATTCCCGCATCACCGGCACCGGAAGCTACCTGCCGCCCCGGCGTGTGACCAACCAGGACATCCAGGCCGATCTGGCCACGCGTGGCATCGAGACCTCGGATGAATGGATCGTCGAGCGCACCGGCATCCGTGCCCGGCACTTTGCCGCGCCCGATGTCACGAGCAGCGACCTGGCGCTCGAGGCCTCGCGCAATGCGCTCGAAGCCGCGGGCCGCACGGCCGAAGAGGTCGACCTGATCATCGTCGCCACGTCCACGCCCGACATGGTGTTCCCGTCCAGCGCCGCGATCCTGCAGCACAAGCTGGGCGCAAGCGGCTGCCCGGCGTTCGACGTGCAGGCGGTGTGCAGCGGCTTCGTCTATGCGCTCACCGTGGCCGATGCGCTGATCAAGACCGGCAGCGCCAGGTGCGCGCTGGTGGTCGGCGCCGAAGTCTTCAGCCGCATCCTCGACTTCAACGACCGCACGACCTGCGTGCTGTTCGGCGATGGCGCGGGCGCGGTGGTGCTCGAGGCTTCCGAGCAGCCGGGCATCCTGGCGAGCGACCTGCATGCCGACGGCAAGTACAGTGGCATCCTGTGCGTGCCCGGCAACGTCTCGGGCGGCAAGGTGCTGGGCGACCCGGTGCTGAAGATGGACGGCCAGGCCGTGTTCAAGCTGGCCGTGGGCGTGCTCGAGAAGGCCGCGCGCGCCACGCTCGACAAGGCCGGCATGACCGACGCCGACATCGACTGGCTGATTCCCCACCAGGCCAATATCCGCATCATGCAGAGCACCGCCAGGAAGCTCAAGCTGCCGATGGAAAAGGTGATCGTCACCGTCGACCAGCATGGCAACACCTCGGCAGCGTCGATTCCGCTGGCGCTCGACCATGGCGTGCGCACGGGCCAGATCAAGCCCGGCCAGAACCTGCTGCTCGAAGGCGTGGGCGGGGGCTTCACCTGGGGCGCGGTGCTGCTCAAGCTGTAACCGCCGGCGGCCGCGCGGCCGCCTTTTTCGCAAAACTAGAAGAAGACCGTGAGCATGAAGAAATTTGCATTTGTCTTTCCAGGCCAGGGCTCGCAGTCCGTGGGCATGCTGGACGCCTGGCAGGGCCACCCGGTGGTCGTGCAGACCCTGACGGAAGCCTCCGACGCGCTGGGCGAGGACGTGGCCCAGCTGATCCACGCCGGCCCCAAGGAAGCGCTGGCGCTGACCACCAACACCCAGCCGGTCATGCTGGTCGCGGCCGTGGCCGCCTGGCGCGTGTGGCAAGCCGAAGGCGGCGCGCAGCCTGAAGCGCTCGCGGGCCATTCGCTGGGCGAATACTCGGCGCTGGTGGCCGCGGGCGTGCTGACGCTGGCCCAGGCCGCGCCGCTGGTGCGCCTGCGCGCGCAGGCGATGCAGGAAGCCGTGCCGGTGGGCACGGGCGCGATGGCCGCCATCCTCGGCATGCATGCCGACGCGGTGACCGCGGGCTGCGCCGAAGTCACGGCCCGCCTGGGCGGCTCGGAAGTCGTCGAGGCGGTGAATTTCAACGATCCCGCGCAGACCGTCATTGCCGGCAGCAAGCTGGCCGTCGAGAAGGCCTGCGAGGCCCTCAAGGCCGCGGGCGCCAAGCGCGCGCTGCCGCTGCCGGTGTCGGCGCCGTTCCATTCGAGCCTGATGAAACCCGCGGCCGAGAAGCTGCGCGCGGCGCTGGCCGGGATCGAGCTGGCCGCGCCGCAGATCCCGGTCATCAACAACATCGACGTCACGGTGCAGACCGGCGCCGATGCGATCCGCGAGGCCCTGTACCGCCAGGCCTTCGGTCCGGTGCGCTGGGTCGAGTGTGTGCAGGCCATGAAGGCCCGCGGCATCACCCATCTGGTCGAATGCGGCCCGGGCAAGGTGCTCATGGGGCTGACGCGGCGCATCGACGCCGAACTCGTGGGCGCAGCCCTCTACGATCCGGCCACGCTGGCCGAAGTGAAAGAATTGATCGCATGACAGAAACTTCCAAACCCCAAGTCGCCCTGGTGACCGGCGCCACGCGCGGCATCGGCGCCGCCATCGCGCTGGAACTGGCCGGCCGCGGCTTCCAGGTCGTGGGCACCGCGACCTCCGACAGCGGCGCCGAGCGCATCGCCGAGGCCCTGGCGGCCTTTCCTGGCTGCCGCGGCGTGAACCTCAACGTCACCGACGGCGCCGCCGTCGAGGCGCTGATCGACGGCATCGTCAAGACCCAGGGCGGCCTGCATGTGCTGGTCAACAACGCGGGCATCACGCGCGACCAGCTGGCCATGCGCATGAAGGACGAAGACTGGGATGCGGTCATTGACACCAATCTCAAAGCGGTCTTCCGCGTCAGCCGCGCCGCCATCCGTCCGATGATGAAGCAGCGCTTCGGCCGCATCATCTCGATCACCAGCGTGGTCGGCGCCTCGGGCAACCCGGGCCAGGCCAACTACGCTGCTGCCAAGGCCGGCGTTGCCGGCATGACGCGCGCGCTGGCGCGCGAGCTCGGCAGCCGCAACATCACCGTCAACTGCGTGGCCCCCGGTTTCATCGAGACCGACATGACCGCGCAGCTGCCGCAGGAGCAGCGCCAGGCGCTGCAATCGCAGATTGCCCTGGGGCAACTGGGCCAGCCGTCCGACATCGCACATGCCGTCGCCTACCTCGCATCCTCGGGTGCGGGTTATGTGACAGGGCAGGAATTGCATGTCAACGGCGGCATGTATATGTAATTGTCAAGAGTCAACGCCGTATGTCCGAACGGCAGCTGTGCAGGGGTTTTGCTCCAAGCAGCTAGAATCGCGGATTCATTCACAACCCCCAGAGGGAAACCATGAGCGATATCGAAGCACGTGTCAAAAAAATCATCGCCGAACAACTCGGCGTGGAAGAGTCCCAAGTCACCAGCGAAAAGGCCTTCGTGGCTGATCTGGGTGCAGACTCGCTGGACACCGTGGAACTGGTGATGGCTTTGGAAGATGAGTTCGGCATCGAGATTCCCGACGAAGACGCCGAGAAGATCACGACGGTGCAGAACGCCATCGACTACGCCAATACCCACCAGAAGGCCTAAAGGCCTGCGCGCATTGCGCGTTCAGTAGAAAGTTTTACGCATGAGCCGTCGTCGCGTTGTCGTGACCGGCCTGGGTTGCATCAGCCCCGTAGGTAACACGGTGGCGGATGCCTGGGCCAATATCTTGGCCGGCCAGTCCGGAATTGACCTCATCACGAAGTTCGACACCTCGAACTTTTCCTGCAAGATTGCAGGCGAGGTCAAAGGGTTTGATGTCGAGTCCTATATCAGCGCAAAGGATGCGCGCGGTATGGACAGCTTCATCCACTATGGCATTGCGGCTGCGGCGCAGGCGGTGCAGGATGCGGGCCTGCCTACGGGCGAAGCCCTGTCCGACGAACTGGCCACGCGCATTGCGTGCGTGGTCGGTTCGGGCATCGGCGGCTTGCCGCTGATCGAGAACACCCAGATCGAACTGGGCAACCGCGGCCCACGCCGCATCACGCCGTTTTTCGTGCCCGCGTCCATCATCAACATGGTGGCCGGACATGTGTCCATGCGCTTTGGCTTCAAGGGGCCGAATCTCGCTGTGGTCACGGCGTGTACCACCGGGCTGCATTGCATCGGTGAAGCGGGCCGCATGATCGAATACGGCGATGCCGACGTGGTCGTCGCCGGCGGAACGGAAGCCACGGTCTCGCCTCTGGGCGTGGGCGGGTTTGCCGCCATGCGTGCGCTTTCCACGCGCAACGACGATCCCAAGACGGCTTCGCGCCCCTGGGACAAGGACCGCGACGGTTTCGTGCTCGGCGAGGGCGCCGGCATGCTGGTGCTCGAGGAGTACGAACACGCCAAGGCGCGCGGCGCCAGGATTTACGCGGAACTGGCGGGCTTCGGCATGAGTGCCGACGCCGGCCACATGACCGCCCCCAACATGGACGGCCCCCGCCGCGCCATGCTCAACGCCATGCGCAATGCGGGAATCAACGCCGACCAGGTGGATTACCTCAATGCCCATGGCACCTCCACGCCGCTGGGCGACCTCAACGAGACGCATGCCATCAAGGCGGCGCTTGGCGACCATGCAAAGAAGACGGTCGTGAGCTCGACCAAGTCGATGACCGGCCACCTGCTGGGCGGCGCCGGCGGCATCGAGAGCGTGTTCACCGTGCTGGCGCTGCACCACCAGAAGGTGCCGCCGACGATCAACATCTTCTCGCAGGACCCGGAATGCGATCTCGACTACTGCGCGAACACCGCGCGGGACATGAAGATCGACGTGGCGCTGAAGAACAACTTCGGTTTCGGCGGCACCAACGGTTCGCTGATCTTCAAGCGCTTCTGAGCCCCTTTTTCAGCCGCTGCACCATGCCCAGGCGCCGCTCCCCCGCACATGTGCCGGTGGGTCGGCGCTTTTTTCATGGGGTGGTGCCATGACGCACAACGCACCGCCGCGCCGCATTCACGCCGCGGGCCGGCCGCCGCGCGCGCTGGGCTGGGGCCTGCTGGCGCTGGCCGCGCTGGGCGCGGCGGCGCTCGCGCTGTGGGCGCTGCAGGGCACGCGGCCCGGGCCCGCGGCGCTGGGCCTGGCGCTGTGGCTCGCGGTGGGCGCGAGCGCCTGGCACGGCTGGCGGCGCTGGCCCCAGGCACAGCTTGAATGGGATGGCCGCGCCTGGTGGCTGCAGGGCGCGCCCGGTGGCCAGGATGCCAGGCCCCGGGCGCTGCGCGCCGCGCCCGAGGTCTGCTGGGACGGGCAGGGCTTCGTGCTGCTGCGTGTGGAGCCGGTGGGGCAGCGCGCGCGCTGGCTGTGGCTGGCGGCCGCCGGCTCCGCTGCGCCGTGGGGTGATCTGCGGCGTGCGGTATATTGGCGCGCCCGGCCTGCCTCGAACGCCTGACAGCGCCAGAGGCCGCGCGCAGCGCGCCCAACGATTCCATGAAGCCTTCCGTGACTCCTCCCACCCCCAGCGACAGCGACCTCCAATTGGTGGAGCGGACCAATGCCGGGGACCAGCGGGCCTTCGAGCTGCTGGTGATCAAATACCAGCGCCGCATCGAGCGGCTGATCGCGCGCATGGTGCGCGACACCGACCAGGTGCAGGACATCGCGCAGGAAACCTTCATCCGTGCCTACCGCGCGCTGCACCAGTTCCGCGGCGAGGCCCAGTTCTACACCTGGCTCTACCGGATCGCGGTCAATACCGCGAAGAAGGCGCTGCTCGACATGAAGCGCAATCCGGTGGTCTCGGAATCGGCGCTGCGCAGTCAGAACGAGGAAGATGAAACTTCTTCGCACGGACAGGAACTAACCACGGACGAGACACCGGAAACGGTGCTGGCGGCCCAGGAAATCGCCGAGGCGGTGAACGCCGCGATGCTGGCCCTGCCCGAGGAATTGCGCCAGGCGGTGACGCTGCGCGAGATCGAGGGCCTGAGCTACGAGGAGATTGCCGCGGCCATGGAGTGTCCGATCGGCACGGTGCGTTCGCGCATCTTTCGTGCCCGCGAGGCGATTTCCGCACGGGTCAAGCCCCTGCTGGAAAACCAGACGGGCAAGCGTTGGTAGGTGGGGCGCTGCAGTGGCGCCGGTGGATGGCATCATGAATCAAGATCTGAACCAAAGTCAAAGAGAACAGTTGTCGGCGCTGGCCGACGGTCAGCTCGCGGGCGAGGACATCGGCGCGGCGCTGGAATTCGCCGGCAGCGACGAAGGCCGACAGACCTGGCAGCTCTACCAGCTCGTCGGCGACGTGCTGCGCTCGCCCGAGCTCGCGCATCACGCGCAGCACGATGTGCTGTCCGGCGTGCGCGCCGAGCTCGCGCGCGCACCCCAGCTGCAGACGGCGCAGCTCGAGGCCATCGCCCCGGCGCGCGCCCCCGAGCGCGCCGCCAACAGCGCGGTGTTCCGCTGGAAGGTCGCGGCGGGTGTGGCCTCGGTCGCGGCCGTGGCGGCGTTTGGCTGGAGCTCGCTGCACACGGCCAACGACCATGGCATGCAGCTGGTGCAGGCCGACGCGCCCGAGCAGTCGGTGCCCGGCGAGATGCTGGCCATGCAGGCCGGCCCGGGCGCGCCGATCATGCTGCGCGACCCGCGCCTGGACGAGCTGCTGGCCGCGCACCGCCAGTACAGCAGCGTCGCGGCGCTGCAGATGCCGGCGAACTTCCTGCGCAACGCGAGTTTTTCTGACGCATCCGTGCGCCGCTGAGCAGCCCTGTCGGGTGCATGATGGCGCAGTGATGCGTGTGTCGGGAACCAAACCCGACCGGCGCGTTCCAAACAGTGTCTGCTTTCGAGAATCGTGAAAGGTTGAGAATGTCCCATACCTCCTGGAGTTCGGCACGCTCGTGCGTGCTGGCATCGTTCATGGCGGCTGCGTCAGTGGGTGCGTCGCTGCCCGCCTCGGCGCTGGCCCAGGCGCCAGCCGCGCTTCCGTCCGCCGCCGCAGCGGCGGTGCGCGGCCTGCCGGACTTCACCGACCTGGTCGAGCAGGTCGGGCCCTCGGTGGTCAACATCCGCACCTCGGAGAAGGTCGCGAGCCGCGGCAACGCCAGCGGCATGGACGAAGACATGCTGGAGTTCTTCCGGCGTTTCGGCGTTCCCATTCCCAACCTGCCGCAGCGCCCCCAGCGCCCCCAGCAGCCGCAGCAGCCCGAGGAAGAGCAGCCGCGCGGCGTGGGCTCGGGCTTCATCCTGACGCAGGACGGCTATGTGATGACCAACGCGCATGTGATCGAAGGCGCCTCCGAAGTCATCGTGACGCTGACCGACAAGCGTGAATTCAAGGCCAAGGTCATCGGCGCCGACAAGCGCACCGACGTGGCCGTGGTGAAGATCGAGGCCAGGGGCCTGCCGGCCGTCAAGGTCGGCGACGTCAACCGCCTCAAGGTCGGCGAATGGGTCATGGCCATCGGCTCGCCCTTCGGCCTCGAGAACAGCGTCACCGCCGGCATCGTCAGCGCCAAGCAGCGCGACACCGGCGAATACATTCCCTTCATCCAGACCGACGTGGCCATCAACCCCGGCAACTCGGGCGGCCCGCTGATCAACCTGCGCGGCGAAGTCGTCGGCATCAACAGCCAGATCTACTCGCGCTCGGGCGGCTTCATGGGCATCTCCTTTGCGATCCCCATGGACGAAGCCATCCGCGTGAGCGACCAGCTGCGCGTGTCGGGCCGCGTGACGCGCGGGCGCATCGGCGTGCAGATCGGCGCCGTGACCAAGGACGTGGCCGAATCGATCGGTCTGGGCAAGCCCCAGGGCGCGCTGGTCAGCGCCGTCGAAGCCGGCTCGCCGGCCGAGAAGGCGGGCATCGAGGCGGGCGACGTGATCACGCGCTACGAAGGCAAGCCGATCGAGAAGTTCGGCGACCTGCCGCGCATGGTGGGCAACACCAAGCCTGGCACCAAGAGCGCGATCACGGTGTTCCGCCGCGGCAGCGCGCGCGACCTGAGCATCACCATTGCCGAGGTCGAGCCCGATGAAAAGGTGCAGACCGCGGCCGTGCCTGGCAAGGACGAGGCGCCCAAGTCGTCGTCGGCCGCGGCCCAGCAGCTGGGCCTGGGCGTGGCCGAGCTGACCGAAGCGCAGAAGAAGGACCTCAAGATCAAGGGCGGCGTGCGCGTGGTCACGGCCGAAGGCGCGGCGGCGCGTGCCGGCCTGCGCGAAGGCGATGTGCTGCTGGCCGTGGCCAACACCGAGATCACGAACCTCAAGGGCTTCGAGGCGGCGCTGGCCAAGGCCGACAAGGCCAAGCCGATCAACCTGCTGGTGCGCCGCGGCGAGTGGGCCCAGTATGTGCTGATCCGCCCGGCACGCTGAAGCGCCGATGCGCCGATGCGCCGATGCGCCAATGTCCTTGACAGGGGCGCATCGCGCAGCGCCGCGATCGGGGCATTGGGTAGAATGCCGGGTTGCGGCCGGGAAGGGCGGCGGCAGGCGCACCCAGGAGGGTCGCAGCGCAAAGCCCCTTTCCTGGTCAGGTGGAGCGCGGCGCGAACGCCTGCGGGCCCGCGCGCATGACCCTGTCGCCAGCTGGCAATTCCCTTCGGGGGCGGTGACCGGCGGCTTTCGACGCTGGGCTTTTTGCCTACAATGAAGCCCCAACCATCGCAGTTGCCCTAGATTGTTGGTTCAGGGCGCGTCTTCATTCGACGCGCCCTTTTTTCTTGCACGCGCTTTCCCTGTTTTTTTCCAACCAGACGCCCTTCGTTGATGAAGCACATCAGAAACTTTTCCATCATTGCGCATATCGACCATGGCAAGTCGACCCTTGCCGACCGACTGATCCAACGCTGCGGCGGTCTTGCCGAGCGCCAAATGGAAGCGCAGGTGCTGGACTCGATGGACATCGAGAAAGAGCGCGGCATCACCATCAAGGCACAGACGGCGGCGCTGCAGTACAAGGCGCAGGACGGCCAGATCTACAACCTGAACCTGATCGACACCCCCGGCCACGTCGACTTCTCGTACGAAGTCAGCCGCTCGCTGTCGGCCTGCGAGGGCGCGCTGCTGGTGGTCGATGCCTCGCAGGGCGTCGAGGCCCAGACCGTCGCCAACTGCTACACCGCGCTCGACCTGGGCGTCGAGGTGGTGTCGGTGCTCAACAAGATGGATCTGCCCAACGCCGATCCCGACAACGCCAAGGCCGAGATCGAGGACGTGATCGGCATCGACGCGACGGATGCGATTCCCTGCTCGGCCAAGAGCGGCATGGGCATCGACGAGATACTCGAAGCCATCGTCGCCAAGATCCCCCATCCCAAGGGCGAGCCCGAGGCGCCGCTGCGCGCGATGATCATCGACAGCTGGTTCGACTCCTATGTGGGCGTCGTGATGCTGGTGCGCGTGGTCGACGGCCAGCTCAAGAAGAACGAGCGCATCAAGCTGATGGCCACGGGCGCGGTCTATGAGGCCGGCTCGCTCGGCGTGTTCACGCCGGCCACCGAGCCGCGCGAGGCGCTGCGCGCGGGCGAGGTCGGCTTCGTCATCTGCGGCATCAAGGAATTGAAGGCCGCCAAGGTCGGCGACACCATCACGCTTGAAAAGAAGCTGCCCAACAACCTGGGCACGGCCACGCAGGCGCTGCCTGGCTTCAAGGAAATCCAGCCCCAGGTGTTTGCCGGGCTGTACCCGACCGAAGCCAGCGAATACGACTCGCTGCGCGATGCGCTCGAGAAGCTCCAGCTCAACGACGCTTCGCTGCAGTACGAGGCCGAAGTCTCGCAGGCGCTGGGCTTTGGCTTTCGCTGCGGCTTCCTGGGCCTGCTGCACATGGAAATCGTGCAGGAGCGCCTGGAGCGCGAATTCGACCAGGACCTGATCACGACCGCGCCCAGCGTGGTCTATGAAGTGGTCAAGGCCGATGGCGAGGTGGTCATGGTCGAGAACCCGTCCAAGATGCCCGACCAGGGCCGGATGGAGGAAATCCGCGAGCCGATCGTCACCGTGCACCTGTACATGCCGCAGGAATATGTGGGCCCGGTGATGACGCTGGCCAACCAGAAGCGCGGCGTGCAGCTCAACATGGCCTACCACGGCCGCCAGGTCATGCTGACCTACGAGATGCCGCTCGGCGAGATCGTGCTCGACTTCTTCGACAAGCTCAAGAGCGTCTCGCGCGGCTATGCTTCGATGGACTACGAGTTCAAGGAGTTCCGCGCCTCCGACGTGGTCAAGGTCGACATCCTGCTCAACGGCGAGAAGGTCGACGCGCTGTCGATCATCGTGCACCGCTCGCAGTCGGCCTACCGCGGCCGCGCCGTGGTCGCCAAGATGCGTGAAATCATCAGCCGCCAGATGTTCGACGTCGCGATCCAGGCCGCGATCGGCGCCAACATCATCGCGCGCGAAACCGTCAAGGCACTGCGCAAGAACGTGCTGGCCAAGTGCTATGGCGGCGACATCAGCCGCAAGCGCAAGCTGCTTGAAAAACAAAAGGCCGGCAAGAAGCGCATGAAGCAAATCGGCGCGGTCGAAGTTCCGCAGGAAGCCTTTCTGGCTATTTTGCAAGTGGAGGATTGATGCGAACGATGCAATGGATCACGGCGGCCATCCTGGGCGCCTTCTTGGGGTACATCGCTGCCTGGTACATGGGATTCCTGCAGGGCAACTTCTCGCTGCTGCTGTTCCTGGCCACGGTGGTGACCGGCGTCTACTGGATCGCCGAGCGCCTGTATTTCTGGCCGCGCCGGCGCAATGCCGCGATGGCGATCGAGCAGTCCGTGGTCGAGCGCCGCGCCGAGCTCGACCGCAAGGGCATTGCCAAGGTCGACCTGCAGCTCACGCCCGAGGCGCGCGGGCGCCTGCTGATGCAGCCCTGGTGGCTCGACTGGACCGCGGGCCTGTTCCCGGTCATCGCCGTCGTCTTCGTGCTGCGCTCCTTCCTGTTCGAGCCCTTCAAGATTCCCTCGGGCTCGATGATTCCCACGCTGCTGGTCGGCGACCTGATCCTGGTCAACAAGTTCACCTATGGCGTGCGCCTGCCGGTGATCAACAAGAAGATCATCGACGTCTCGACGCCCGCGCGCGGCGACGTCATGGTGTTCCGCTTCCCGCCCCAGCCCACGCTCGACTACATCAAGCGCGTGGTCGGCCTGCCGGGTGACGAGGTGGCCTATCTCAACAAGCGACTGACGATCAACGGCCAGCCCGTGGAGACCGGCAAGCTGCCCGACTTCTTTGAAAAAGACGCGATGCAGTACTTCCAGCAGTTCCAGGAAACCTTCGGCGACAAGTCGCACCGTCTGCTCAACAGCGCCAATGCGCCGGCCTTCATCCAGGGCGCGAGCGACTTTCCCAATCGCGCGAACTGCCGCTACAGTGTCGAAGGCGTGAGCTGCAAGGTGCCCGCGGGGCATTACTTCGTGATGGGCGACAATCGCGACAATTCGCTCGATTCACGCTACTGGGGGTTCGTGCCCGACGAGAACATCGTCGGCAGGGCCTTCTTCGTGTGGATGAACTTCGGCGATATCCAGCGCATCGGCAGCTTCAACTAGAAGGCCGCTGGCGCACAGGCCCGGACTGCGAGGTCCGTGACGAGGAAACGGGAACATGAGAATGCAAAACATTGCCCGCCGCACGCGCCAGCGTGGGCTGTCCTTTCTGGGCCTGGTGTTCATGGCCGTGGTGGTCGTGTGCGTCGTCGCCGTGGGAGGACAATCCGTTCCCGTGTTCCTGGAATACCAGGCCGTGGTCAAGGCCGCCGAGAAGGCGGCCCGCGAGGGCTCGACGGTGCCGGAGGTGCGCGCCATCTTTGACCGGGCCGCGCAGATCGACAACATCAAATCCATTCAGGGCTCGGACCTGGAGGTCACCAAGCACAACGAACGGGTGCGGGTTGCCTTCAGCTACACGCGCGAGATAGCGCTCGCAGGGCCGGCGTATCTCGTCTACCGTTTCAATAAGCAGACCCCCTAGGTGCAAACCGGACTCATCGCATTGCAGCAACGCCTGCAGTACACATTCAAGGATCCTGCCCTGCTGCAGCGTGCACTGACGCACCGCAGCTTTTCGGCGGACCACAACGAACGCCTCGAATTCCTCGGCGACTCGGTGCTCAGCCTGGCCATCTCCAGCCTGCTCTTCGAGCGCCTGCGCGCCCAGCCCGAGGGCGACCTGTCGCGCGTGCGCGCCAACCTCGTCAAGCAAGATACGTTGCACCACATTGCCGTGCGCCTGCAGCTGCCCGAGGTGCTGCGCCTGGGCGAGGGCGAATTCAAGTCGGGCGGCAAGCAGCGCCCCTCTATCCTGGCCGATGCCGTCGAGGCGGTGATCGGCGCCGTATACCTCGATGCGGGCTACACGCCGGCCGAAGCACTGGTGCACCACCTGTTCGAGAAGGTCGAGATCAATCCGCAGATGGAAGCCGCGGCCAAGGATGCCAAGACCGCACTCCAGGAGTGGCTGCAGGGCCGCAAGATGCAGCTGCCGCAGTACCGTGTGGTGGCCACCACCGGCGCGGCGCACCGCCAGCAATTCGAGATTGAATGCGCCATCGCCGAGATGGACCTGGTCGAGCGCGGCACGGGCGGGTCCCGCCGCGCCGGCGAGCAGTCCGCGGCCGAGGCCATGTTGAACACATTGAAAGCAAAAAAACCATGAATGACGCTACCCATGACGCGGCCGGCGACGCAGGCGAAGAAAAGCCCGAAGCCTTGGACGATATCGGTGCGATGCTGGCTGCGGCCGGCGCACCGGTGCATGTCGAAGGCCAGCGCTGCGGCCTGATCGCCATCGTCGGCAAGCCCAACGTCGGCAAGTCGACGCTGATGAACGCGCTGGTCGGCCAGAAGATCAGCATCACCTCGCGCAAGGCGCAGACCACGCGCCACCGCATCACCGGCATCGCCACGCGCGAAGCCACGCAGTTCGTGTTCGTCGACACGCCGGGCTTCCAGACCCAGCATTCGACGGCGCTCAACAAGTCGCTGAACAAGACCGTCATGGGCGCGATCAGCGACGTGGACCTGATCCTGTTCGTCGTCGAGGCCGGCAACTTCACGCTGGCCGATGCCAAGGTGCTGAGCCTGTTCAAGCCCGGCATCCCGACGCTGCTGCTGGCCAACAAGCTCGACCAGGTGCACCGCCGCGCCGATCTCGCGCCCTGGCTCAAGAGCATGCAGGAACGCCACCCGTTCACCGAGTTCGTGCCGATGTCGGCCAAGAAGCGCGACGACATCCAGCGCCTGTTCGGCATCTGCGAGAAGTACCTGCCCGAGCAGGCCTGGTTCTACGGTCCGGACGAGCTCACCGACCGCAGCGAGAAATTCCTGGTGACCGAGACCGTGCGCGAGAAGCTGTTCCGCTTCACCGGCGACGAGCTGCCCTACACCTCCACCGTGGTGCTGGACAAGTTCAGCGAGGAAAAGAGCAAGGAGCACAAGCGCTTCGTGCGCGTGGCCGTGACCATCATCGTCGAGCGCGACGGCCACAAGGCCATGGTGATCGGCGACAAGGGCGACCGCCTCAAGCGCATCAGCACCGAAGCGCGCCAGGAACTCGAGCGCCTGCTCGACGCCAAGGTGTTCCTCGAGGTCTGGGTCAAGGTGCGCTCGGGCTGGGCCGACGATGAAGCGCGCGTGCGCTCCTTCGGCTACGAATAAGCCCAGGGCCAGCATGGCCGCCAAGCGCGTCTCCGAGGAACCTGCCTTTGTGCTCCATCGCTATGACTGGAGCGAATCCAGCCTGATTCTGGAGGTGTTCACACGCCACCGGGGCCGGGTGGCGCTGGCCGCGCGCGGGGCCAAGAAGCCCACTTCCAACTTCCGCCCGGTGCTGCTGCCGCTGCAGCCGCTGCGCGTGACCTACACGCTGGGCGCCGAGGGCAACGCCGAGATCCACACGCTCAAGGGCGCCGAATGGGCCGGCGGCCATGTCATGCCCTCGGGCGAGGCGCTGCTCTCGGGCATGTACCTCAACGAGCTGCTGCTGCGCCTGCTCGCGCGCGACGATCCCTATACCGCGCTGTTCGATGTCTATGGCGGCGTGGTGCGCGTGCTGGCCGGCACCCAGGGCGAGGCGCTCGAGCCGGTGCTGCGCGCCTTCGAGCTGGTGCTGCTGCGCGCGCTGGGGCTGCTGCCGAGCCTGGCCGAGGAAACCATGACGCTGTCGGCGCTCGCGCCCGAGGGCCGCTACGTGCTCGTGCCCGAGGGCGGGCTGCGCCAGGCCGCGGCCGGCGAGCGCGCGGCGCTCGGCGGCGCGCAGTGGCAGGCGCTCCAGCAGGCGCTGGGCGCCGAGCACCTGCCGCAGGCCTACACGGCCACGCTGCGCGCCGCCGCGCCGGTCGCGCTCGCGCTCAAATCCCAACTGCGCACGCTGCTGCAATACCATTGCGGCAACCCGCTGCTGCGCACCCGCCAGCTGATGATGGATCTGCAAAACCTATGACATCCCCCACTTCCCCCCGCACTGCGCTGTCGGTCAATGTGAACAAGGTTGCGCTGGTGCGCAACACGCGCCATCTGGGCATTCCCAGCGTGACGCGCGCCGCGCAGCTGTGCCTCGAGGCCGGCGCGCAGGGCATCACCGTGCACCCGCGGCCCGACGAGCGGCATATCCGCGCCAGCGACGTGGTCGAGCTGCAGGAGCTGCTGAAGCAGTGGCCCGCGGCCGAATACAACATCGAGGGCAATCCCTTTCACAACCTGATGGACTTCATCCGCGCGCAGCCGCCGCAGCAGGCGACCTTCGTGCCCGATGGCGAGGGCCAGTTCACCAGCGACCATGGCTGGAGCTTTCCGCAGGATGCCGAACGCCTCGCGCCGCTGATTGCCGAGTGCCGCGCGCTGGGCGTGCGCGTGAGCCTGTTCATGGACCCGATCCCCGAGCAGATGGCCGCGGCCAAGGCCGTGGGCGCGGACCGCGTCGAGCTCTATACCGAGCCCTATGCCGCGGCCTGGGGCACGCCCGCGCAGGCCGAACAGCTCGAGCGCTACCGCGCCACGGCGCAGGCGGCGCTCGATGCGGGCCTGGGCATCAATGCCGGCCACGATCTGAGCCTGGACAACCTCGGCGCCTTCGTGGCCGGGGTGCCGGGGCTGCAGGAGGTCTCGATCGGGCATGCGCTGATCGGCGACGCACTCGAGCGCGGCTATGCGGGGGCGGTGCAGGCCTATCAGCAGGTCATCGACGCCGGCATGGCCTTGAAAAAGGCCTGAAGCCATGATCTACGGCATTGGCACCGACATCTGCGACGTGCGCCGCATCCGCTCGAGCCTGGAGCGCCTGGGCGACCGCTTTGCCGAAAAGGTATTGGCCGAGGGCGAGCTGGCCACCTGGCGCGCGCGCACCGCGCGCTGGCCGGACCGCGGCGTGCGCTACATCGCGACGCGCTTTTCCGCCAAGGAGTCGTTCAGCAAGGCCATTGGCCTGGGCATGCGCATGCCCATGACCTGGCGCCACTGCGAGATCGTCAACCTGCCCAGCGGCCAGCCGAGCATCGTGCTGCATGGCGCGCTGAAAGAGTGGTTCGAGGCGCGCGGCCTGCAGGTGCATCTGAGCGTGACCGACGAGAGCGACTACGCAGCGAGCTTCTGCGTGGTCGAGAAGAAAACCGTGGATTGATTTTTCCCCTCAAGGACCAGCCGGACATGACCGAGCACGCACCCCTCATCATCGACATCGCGGGCACCGCCCTCACGCCCGCCGACCGCCAGCGCCTCGCGCACCCGCTGGTTGGCGGCATGATCCTGTTTGCACGCAACTGGCAAGATCGCGCGCAGCTGCTCGCGCTCACGGCCGAGATCAAATCCGTGCGCGACGACCTGCTGATCTGCGTGGACCACGAAGGCGGGCGCGTGCAGCGCTTTCGCACCGATGGCTTCACCCATCTGCCGCCGATGCGTGCGTTCGGCACGATGTGGATGGATGACGGCGCGGGTGCCAAACGCCGCGAGGGCAGCGGCGCGCTGAACGCCATGGACGCGGCCACGGCCGCCGGCTATGTGCTGGGCTGCGAGCTGCGCGCCTGCGGCGTCGATTTCTCCTTCACGCCGGTGCTCGACCTCGACTGGGGCGAGAGCGGCGTCATTGGCGACCGCGCCTTCCATTCGGACGCGCGCGTGGTTGCAGCGCTGGCCAAGAGCCTGATGCATGGCCTGCTGCAGGCCGGCATGGCCAACTGCGGCAAGCATTTTCCCGGCCATGGCTTCGTCAAGGCCGATTCGCACACCGACATTCCCGTCGATGCGCGCGGCCTGCAGGCGATCCTGGCTGATGACGCCGCGCCCTATCCCTGGCTGGCCTCGGTGCTGACCAGCGTCATGCCCGCGCATGTGATCTATTCCAAGGTGGACAAGCGTCCCGCGGGCTTCTCGGCCCAATGGCTGCAGGACATCCTGCGCGGGCGGCTGCGCTTCGATGGCGCGATCTTCAGCGACGACCTGAGCATGGAGGCCGCGCGGCGCCTGGGCGGCCAGACGCTGGACTTCACGCAGGCCGCGGTCGAGGCCCTGAACGCGGGCTGCGACATGGCACTGCTGTGCAACCAGAGCCTGGATGGTGGCGCAGCCGTGGACACATGGCTCGAAGGCATGCAGGCCGCGCTGGACGCCGGCCTCTGGAGCTTGAACGCCGACAGCGAATCGCGCCGCCTGGCGCTGCTGCCCGAAACCCTGCCGCAAAGCTGGGATGAGCTGATGCTGCAGCCGGCGTATCGCAATGCGCTGGATCGGTTGCCCTGAGCGGCAAGCTCGCCGCAAGTCGGTAGCTTGCGTGAACGGAGCTTCGATGCCACAGGATAGGCCATCAAGCGTTCATTCGTTGTCCCCTTTGCCAAGCTTTGCGTTGCGCAGCTTCATCGCTTCCTTCATCTGATCCATCAAACTCAATGTCGGCGCCGGGACGCCCGGTTTGGGTGGCGATGCGACCCGCTCCGAAGCGGGTTTGAGCTTTGCTCCCGAGCGAATTTCCTCGAAGAGCTTATCTTGAGGACTGGCAGGGCTTGCGGGTCGGCTTGTGGACGGCGTGGCGGATTTCAGCTTGGCTCCCGCGCGAATTTCCGCCATGAGCGCATCCTGTGGGTTGGCCGGGCTTGCGGGGCGGGCGTCGGACGGCGTGGCGGATTTCAGCTTGGCTCCCGCGCGAATCTGCGCAAGGATCGCATCTTGAGGATTGGCAGGCGAAGGGCTCGGCCGCGAGGCGGGTTGTCGGGAGCGTCCCGCCCAGGTTTTCGTGGGTGACGTCATCGGCGGTGCCATCGGAGGGGCGTCCGGAGCCCCCATTGGAGGCGCCATCGGTGGGGCGTCCGGCGCGCCCATCGGCGGCGCCATGGGAATCGATGCAGCCGTCGGTACTGACGCCGGTTCCGAGTGCATGCGCACCAGCTCCTTGAACGCCGCCAGGAAAGCCGCATCGTTCGAGAGATTTGCCGGGATGGACAGCTGATGCGCCGAATCCGGCGCCGGCTGGGCCGCTGGAGCGGACGCCTGCGCCGGTGCCGCTGTGGACTCTGGCGCAGTGGCCACGGCTTTGGGGGGCTCCGCTGGCGCTGCCGGAGATTCCGTGGGAGGCGCCGATGCCGGTGGGGAGGTGGGGGCGGGAGCGGCCTGCGATTGGACTTGCTGCTCGCGTTCATCCGGCGGCTGTGCGACCGCTTCCGTCACGGCGGGTTTGGACGTACCGAACAAGCCCACGAAGAAGTTCTTGATCTTGTCCACGATCGTGGCAAGGAACCCCTTGTTGCGTTCGCAGCCTTCCTGCGCGCGCTTGTTCATGGCGCCGTCGCCGCTCGAGACCCTGGCGCCTTCGGGAAAGTGCCCGGACTTGGATTCCACACTGGATTTATCGACGTTGCCGGCAGCTTTGTCTGCAGCGTCGGTCGAATTTGAAGCGATGAAAGACGGGCTGCGCTGAATACCTACGGAAAAATTCATGGTGTTACCTGATCCGGTTCTAGGCAAACATGCCCGAGACGGCCTCTGGCCATGCGGGAGCGAAGGAGGAGGAGTGCGCCTGCGAGATGAACTCCTGCCAAGTCAGGCCAATTTCGGCGAAACTGACAAGCAACTGGGACAACTGATTGACGTCGAGTTCGTGCAGCGATCTGCGCAGGCTCAGGCTGACCGTGTTGTCGTCATCCATGACGCCGAGGGTGGCGCCGCCGGTGCCGGCCCACAGGTGGTTGGCCAGCAGCAGATGGCGGCTCACTTCGGGCCAGCGGTCTGCGGGAACAGGTCCCAGAAGGCTGCATAGCACCATCGCTGCCTGCTCGCCCTCGCCGGACAGCTGCAGGCCGATCGGCAGGTCATTGACGACGATTTCCTCGCTGGCCAGCAGCGCTGGTGCTTCCAGTCCCGCATGGTTGGCAAGCGCCGTCAAAAGATCCTGGTAGGGCGAAAGCATAGACAACTCCTTGGTGCAATTACGTGGCGGCTATTGGTAACACCGCCGGCGTCGAAGTTCCGCCATGCTGCATTTGCACCGCATGGCGCTGGATCACTCGATGCGGGGCCCGAGACCTGGTGCAGCCGTACGCTGGGGCTTTTGGCGGACTGCCGTGTCAGCCGAAGCCGGCCTGGACTCCTTGGCAGAAGGGCTAAAGACATAGTCCCCCAGACGCTTGAACAGCGTCTTGGCGGTGTTCAGCAGTGCGCTCAATGCGCGGGTTGCGCTGGCAAAATGATTTCTGATGGTCCCCCCCGCCTCGCGTGCGCGCGCTCTGTCGGCACCGGAGCCGACGCTGATCTGCCTGTTGGCCATCACATTCAGGCCGGTTCTGGCCGCCTGGTTGATGACGGGCGGCTGAAATCCGGCGTTCCGGGTGTGCAGGCCCTTGTCCTTGGCCTCGGTCAAGGCTTTTTCTCCGCTGGGATCGGCCGCTTTGATCATTGCACTTTGCGCTGCCGCCAGTGCGGCAGACATGCCGCTCGATGAAATTCCGTTGGTTACCATGATGAGCCCCCCGGATCAGGCGCGCAGTGGAGCGACGGCGTCGAAGAAGGCGGGGGCCGCGTCGGCGCTTTCCCGCTCCACGATGAGTTCCTGCCAGGCAATGCCGATATCGGCGGCTTTGGCCACCAGTACGGCCAGGCTGTCGGCCGTCAGGTCGCGCAGGGGCCGGCGCATGCTCAGGCTGATCATGTCATCGTCGGGCAGCATGCCCAGGGTCGCGCCGCAGGTGCCGCTCCACAGATGGTTGGCCTGCAGCAGCAGGCGAGCGGTCTCGGTCCAGCGCTCCGGGCTGGGCACGGCCAGCAGGCTGCACAGCAGCACTTCGGCGTCATCATCCTGTCCTTCGAGCTGCAGTCCGACCGGCAGGCCATCGATCACGACCTCCTCGGTGACCAGCAGCGCTTCGGGCTCGAGTCCGATTTCCTCTGCAAACGCGGTCAGAAGGTCTTGATAGGGCTGGAACATGTGCAGCTTTTCTTGCAGTAGTGAGTGCACATTGGTAACCGGGCGGGGAAAGAAGTTCCTTTTCCCGGATGCTGCGCCGGCAGGCAAGCTTCAAGGGTGCCGGCTGCGGGTCGCCGGGCCCGGCGCGGTGCCTCAGCCGTGCGGCGCGCGTGTGGTCAGTGCCTGCGCCGCCGCCTCTTCCGCGGCCGAGGGCGGGGCATCGTCGGGTGCATGGGCGTGGATGCCACCCTTCCAGCGGCGCACGACGCGCTGGAAGATCAGCGCATTCGGGATCTGCAGCAGCGTGCCCTCGCGGTGATCGGGGGAGGCATCCTCGAGCGTGGTGTAGAGCATGTTGATATCGACCACGCGGCCCCGGGCGCCGGGCTTGTCGGCGGTGTCGATCAGCTCGATGTAGTCACCCAGCCGGTACGGGCCGACGATGACGATCAGCAGCGCACAGAACAGGTTCGACAGCACGCTCCAGGCCGCAAAGAACGCGACCGCGCCCACGGTCGCAAAGCCCGTGAAAGCGGTCCAAAGCACGGTGGCCGAAACCCCGAGCCGCTCGAGCACCAGCAGCACCGTGGCCGCAATGATCAGCCAGCGGATCACGCCGCGCAGCGGCACCAGCAGCTCGCGCGGCAGCGCATAGTGGACCCCGGCGCGGTAGATCACGCGCTTGAAGAACAGATTGATCAGCCACGCGGCAAACAGGATCAACAGGATCTGCGCCGCCGGAATCAGGATTTCAAGCCATTCCTGCAGCCAGGGAGGCAGATGAACGGAAAAACGACGCATGGCTCCAATCGGTCAAAGGCGGGGGGCGGCAGCAGCCGGCGATGCGTAAAGCCTATCAGTTATCGAACCACACAAAATCAAAGCAGCGGGCCTCTTCCAAGAAAAGGGAGCGCCGAGCAAGGGCCGCCCCGCAGCGAGGGTGCTGTCCCCCTCCACCGAAGGATGAGAGGGGGAAGCGGCGTAAGCCGCTCAGGGGGTGCTTCTCTTTAAGGCGTGGTTCGTTGCTCTATCGTATCCATCTGCATCTCGAAGCTGAAGAACCGGTTGCGCCCCTGGGCCTTGGCCGCGTACAGCGCCTGGTCGGCGCGCATCACCATGCTTTCGGCGCTGGTGCTGGCATCGGGAATGCAGGTCGTGATGCCGCCCGAGAGCGTGAGCATGTCGCCCAGCGGCGAGTCGGGGTGGTGGATGGCGCGCACGCGCAGCATCTTGCCCAGCGCGCGTGCAAAGGTCATCGCCCCCGAGCGCGGGGTGTTGGGCAGGATCATCGCGAACTCCTCGCCGCCATAGCGTGAGGCGATATCGCGCGGGCGCATGCAGACGTCGCGCAGCAGCTTGCCCACCGAGCGCAGGCATTCGTCGCCCTTCACATGGCCGCAGCTGTCGTTGTAGCGCTTGAAGTGGTCCAGATCGCACAGCATCAGCGTCAGCGGCTTGTTGTCGCGCTGCGCCGAGATGATCTCGGCATGCAGGATGCGGTCGAACCCCCGGCGGTTGACCAGGCCCGTGAGCGCGTCCATCTCGACCATCTCGTTGAGCCGCTGGTTGGCCAGGTGCAGCTCGGCCGACATGGAGATCAGCCGCCGGCGCATGTCCAGCAGGCGGCGCATCGCGCGCAGCTTGGCGACCAGCACGATCGGCTTGACGGGTTTGACCAGGTAATCGTCGCCGCCCGACTCGATGCCGCGCCAGACGTCCAGATCGGTGTCGAGCCCCGACAGGAAGATGATCGGGGTCCAGTCGCCGGGCTCGGATTCGCGCATCTGGTGGGCCACGCCGTAGCCGTCGAGGCCGGGCAGGCGGATGTCCAGCAGCACCAGGTCCGGGCGGCGCAGCTTGAACAGCTGCAGTGCCACCTGGCCGTCGGCGGCTTCCATGATCTCGGTCACGCCCGCATGCTGCAGCTCCTGCACCAGCGACGCGCGCATGGAGGCCTGGTCTTCAACCACCAGCACCGAGAACGGCGCGGTATCCGCATGGGGCGAGGTGAAACGGGCCGCGTTGGGTTCGATGGCTGGTGGCGTCGGGATCACTTCGGTTCCTTCAGGAGTCCAAGCGAACCCCGGCAAAGCACACCTGAGCGCCAGATGACGCCAGGAGATACAAGTGTAACGCCGGCCGCGGCAGCCGGATTATCCGACTGTCGCCAGGGCTCAATGTTCGCGGCGCAGCGCCGGGAACAGGATCACGTCGCGGATGCTGGCGCTGTCCGTCAGCAGCATCATAAGGCGGTCGAGGCCCACGCCGCAGCCGCCCGTGGGAGGCATGCCGTACTCGAGTGCGCGCACGAAGTCGTGGTCGTAGAACATCGCTTCGTCATCGCCGCTGTCCTTGGCTTCGACCTGGGCATTGAAGCGCGCGGCCTGGTCTTCGGCGTCGTTGAGCTCGCTGAAGCCATTGCCGAATTCGCGGCCCGTGATGTAGAGCTCGAAGCGCTCGGTCACCTCGGGGCGCTCGTCGTTGGCGCGCGCCAGCGGCGAGATCTCGGTCGGGTGCTCCATGATGAAGGTGGGGTTCCAGAGCTTTTCCTCGACCAGCTCCTCGAAGTACAGCACCTGCAGGCTGGCGAGCGTGCGGCCCGTGAGCTTGTTCTTCTCTTCGGTCAGGCCGAGCTTGCGCAGCGCGGGAATCAGCCAGTCGCGCTGGTCGACGTTGTCGCCGGCTTCGGTGTACTTGACGATCGCCTCGCGGATCGTCAGGCGCTCGAAGGGCTGTGCCAGGTCCACGGGCTTGCCGCCGTAGCTCAGCTGCAGGCCGCCGGTGGCCTTCTGCGCGGTGTCGCGGATCAGCTTCTCGGTGAAGTCCATCAGGTCGCGGTAGTTCCAGAACGCGGCGTAGAACTCCATCATCGTGAATTCGGGGTTGTGGCGCACCGAGATGCCTTCGTTGCGAAAGCTCCGGTTGATCTCGAACACGCGCTCGAAGCCGCCAACGATCAGGCGCTTGAGGTAGAGCTCGGGGGCGATGCGCAGGTACATCTCCTGGTCGAGCGCATTGTGGTGCGTGACGAAGGGCTTGGCGTTCGCGCCACCCGGGATCGGGTGCAGCATCGGCGTCTCGACCTCGAGGAACTGGTGCGCGACCATGAACTCGCGCACGCCGCTGATCGCGCGCGAGCGCGCGGTGAAGCGCCGGCGCGCATCTTCGTCCATCATCAGATCGACATAGCGCTGGCGGTACTTCTGCTCCTGGTCGGCCATGCCGTGGAACTTGTCGGGCATCGGGCGCAGGCTCTTGGTGAGCAGGCGCAGCGCCGTGACCTTGATCGACAGCTCGCCGGTCTTGGTCTTCATCAGCGTGCCGCTCGCGCCGACGATGTCGCCCAGGTCCCAGCGCTTGAACTGCGCATAGAGCTCCTCGCCGATCGCGTCGCGCGTGATGTAGAGCTGGATGCGCCCGCCGGTCGTGCCCAGCGAGCCGTCCTGCACGGTGGCGAAGCTGGCCTTGCCCATGACGCGCTTGAGCATCATGCGTCCGCCGACGCTCACGGAGACGGCAGCGGCTTCCAACGCTTCGGCATCCTGCTCGGCATGTGCGACCTGGATCTGGTCCACATGGTGCGTGGGCTGGAAGTCATTGGGGAAGGCCACACCACCGCCCTGGGCCTGGGCTTCGCGCAGGGCCTTGAGTTTTTCGCGGCGCTCGGCGATCAGTTGGTTTTCGTCCTGCGGGGCGGCGGTATCGGCCGCGGAAGTGGTGTTGTTGTCAGACATGAAGGAGCGCCAGCGCGCAAACGCTGGTGAAGCGGGGCCAAAACCCTTGATTTTAGGTTTTTTGGCCGGCTTCGGGCGCATCCCCTGTGCAATGCCCGTGGGGCCTTTGGATTTGCTGCGCGCCGCGCCTCAGAAACCGATGCCCGTGCGCTCGAGCACGTCGGCCACGAGCTCCAGGCGCAGCAGCGGATTTTCAAGCTCCATCAGCTGCTGGCGCAGCGCCGTGGGCACCGGCAGCAGTTCGCACCAGCGGTTGGCGACCCAGCCGCAATCCTGCAGATGTAGGCTCTCGGGCAGCGCGAGGCCGGGGTCGTCCGCATGCTGGGTGCGCAGGGTCTGCAGCAGCTGCGCGAGCGCCTGCGCCGCGGGCTGCAGGTCTGCAGGCACCTCGACCGGCAGGTCCTGGTCGATGAGCTCGATATCGGCGACCCACAGGCCATGCGGCAGGCAGCGGCGCTCGCGCACGCGAAAGCGCTGCGTGCCCTCGCACAGCAGGTGCATGAGTCCGGCCTGGGGGTACTGCAGCTGCGCGATGTGGGCCAGCGTGCCCACGGTGTGGAACTGCTCGGGCGGCGCGCCGGCCTGGCGCACCTCCTGGCCTTCGCTGAGCGCCACCACGCCAAAGGGCGCGCCCGCGCGCGCGCATTTGCGCACCATGTCCAGATAGCGCACCTCGAACACGCGCAGCGGCAGCCGCCCGCCGGGAAACAGCACGCTGCCCAGCGGGAACAGCGGCAGGGAAGTGAGGGTCAAGGGTAATGTCATGGTGGTGCGGGCCTGAGCACTATCATCCCATGCCATACCCGTCGCTGTTTGCAGGTTCAGGCGACTGTCTTCACTGCTTCAATTCCTACATGCTTTTCCAGATCATCACCTTCTTGCTCGACGTCGTGGTGGGCTTGCTCACCGGCCTGTGTCTGCTGCGCCTGTACATGCAGGCCCAGCGCATTCCCTTTTCCAACCCGGTGGGCCGCCTGGTCTTTGCGCTGACCGACTGGATCGTGCTGCCGCTGCGGCGCATCGTGCCGGCGTCGGGGCGCTGGGATGCGTCCAGCGCGATTGCCGCTTTTCTGCTGCAGATGCTCCAGTTCGTGCTGCTGTGGCTGTTGATGGGCGCGGGCGGCGCCCAGGCGCTGTGGCTGCCGTGGCTCGCGCTGTGCGGCGTGGTGCGTGTGGCGCTGTCGGGCTGCGTGGGCATCGTGCTGATCTACGCGATCCTTTCGTGGGTGCAGTCGAATTCGCCTTTGTCTGCCGTGATCGAACGGTTGGCGGAACCTTTGCTGCGTCCTGTGCGCCGGGTGATGCCGTTGGTGGGTGGGATTGATCTTTCGCCGTTGGTGCTGTTGGTGTTGTTGCAGGTGGCGTTGATGGTGTTGGCTTATGTGCAGGCGGGGGTGTTGGGGTAACTGTGTTGAAGAGGTCACCCATCAGTTCAAGGACATGGGTGACAGATTCCTGCTGGCTTGAGGGCAGTAACGGTTTTTACTTCATGCCGTTGCCACGGGCAGGGGGCCGGGTCTCGGCTCCTGCCCTCTGCAAGAGCATGCTGTAAGCCATAAAAAAAGCGGTCAAAGCATTGCAAGCTCCGACCGCTTTTGACGCCACAAGAAGCGTAAGTTAAGACACCGCGTCCGCCGGCAACCTCTGCAGCATTGCCAAGCAATTGGCCACCGTATCCCGCAGCTGGCGGCGCTCGACAATCATGTCGACTGCACCCTTTTCCTGCAGGAACTCGGCGCGCTGGAACCCCGGCGGCAGCTTCACGCGCACCGTGGTCTCGATCACGCGCGGGCCGGCGAAGCCGATCAGCGCCTTGGGTTCGGCGATGACGATGTCACCGACAAAAGCAAAGCCCGCCGACACGCCGCCCATCGTCGGGTCGGTCAGCACGCTGATGTAGGGCAGGCCCTTCTTCGCCAGGCGCGTGAGCGCGGCGTTGGTCTTGGCCATCTGCATCAGGCTCAAGAGGCCTTCCTGCATGCGCGCGCCACCGGTGGCGGTAAAGCAGATGAATGGCACCTTCTGCTCGATCGCGGTCTCGACGCCGCGCACGAAGCGCTCGCCGACCACCGAGCCCATCGAGCCGCCCATGAAGTCGAACTCGAAGCAGGCCACGACCACGTTGACGCTCTTGACGGCGCCGCCCATCACGATCAGCGCGTCGGTCTCGCCAGTGTTCTCCAGCGCTTCCTTGAGGCGTTCGGGGTACTTGCGGCTGTCCTTGAACTTGAGCGGATCGACGGGCACGACTTCCTGGCCGATTTCATAACGCCCTTCGGCATCGAGGAAATGGTTCAGGCGCGCACGTGCACCGATACGGTGGTGGTGGCCGCAGGTCGGGCAGACATTCTGGTTCTTTTCCAGGTCGGCCTGATAGAGCACGGTCTCGCACGACGGGCACTTGATCCACAGACCTTCGGGGATCTGGTGGCGCTCGGTCGGATCGGTGTGCTGGATTTTGGCAGGCAGCAGTTTTTCAAGCCAAGACATATTATTTCCTCTTGTTTTATCCGTGGCACCGCTTGCGGCCCATGAAACTGGCGCGACACAGCAGGGGGGCAGCGAGCAAGGGCCGCCCCGCAGCGAGGCTGCCGTCCCCCTCCACCGAAGGATGAGAGGGGGAAGCGACGAAGTCGCTCAGGGGGTGCTTCACGTTCTCATTATGCGTCCAGTGCCTTGCGCACGCCGCGCAGGAAGTCAATCGTCAGCGGTACGACTTTCTCGTGCGGCTGGTCGTTGAGCATCTCGATGATGCGGCTGCCGATCACGACGGCATCGGAAAACTCGCCGATCGCCTGCGCGGTCTGCGCGTCGCGGATGCCGAAGCCCACGCCGACGGGAATCTGGACATGCTTGCGGATGCGCGGCAGCATCGCCTCGACGGCCGATGGGTCGAGCGCCGCCGAGCCGGTCACGCCCTTGAGCGATACGTAGTAGACATAGCCGCTGGCCACGCGCGCCACCTGGGCGATGCGCTCGTCGGTGCTGGTCGGCGCCAGCAGGAAGATCAGGTCCATGTCCCGCGCGCGCAGGGCAGCTGCGAACTCCGCGCATTCCTCGGGCGGATAGTCGACGATCAGCATGCCGTCGACACCGGCATTGGCCGCGTCGTTGACGAAAGCGCCTTCGCCATGGATCTGGTCATAGCGCTCGACCGGGTTGGCGTAGCCCATCAGCACCACCGGCGTGCTGCTGTTCTTCTGGCGGAATTCGCTGACGTATGCGAGCACCTGCACCAGGCCCACGCCCAGCGCGAGGGCCTTGTCGCCGGCCTTCTGGATCGTCGGGCCGTCGGCCATCGGGTCGGAGAACGGGATGCCCAGCTCGATCACGTCCGAGCCTGCCTCGACCATGCCGTGCATCAGCGCCGGCGTGATCGCGGCAAAGGGGAAGCCCGCCGTGACATAGGGGATCAGGGCCGTACGGCCTTCGGATTGGAGTTTCTCGAATGTGGCGGCAATGCGGCTCATGCGGTAGGCCCTCCCTTCACCGTGAGACCGCGCATGGACGGGCGATCGTAGAAATCCGCGCCCGACAGGTCGGCAACGGTGCCGATGTCCTTGTCGCCGCGGCCCGACAGGTTCACGAGGATCGACTGGTCGGGACGCATCTGCTTGGCGAGCTTCATGGCATAGGCCACGGCGTGGCTCGACTCGAGCGCGGGAATGATGCCTTCGGCGCGGCACAGGTAGTGGAAGGCCTCGAGCGCTTCGGTGTCGGTGATGCCGACATACTCCGCGCGCTTGAGCTCCTGCAGCCAGGCGTGCTCGGGGCCGACGCCGGGGTAGTCGAGGCCGGCGCTGATGCTGTGCGTCTCGATGATCTGGCCGTCTTCGTCTTGCAGGATGAAGGTGCGGTTGCCGTGCAGCACGCCCGAGCTGCCGCGCTGCAGCGACGCCGAGTGCTTGCCGGTCTCCAGGCCCTGGCCCGCGGCCTCGACGCCGATCAGGCGCGTGTTCTCATAGGGGATGTAGGGGTGGAAGATGCCGATCGCATTGCTGCCGCCGCCCACGCACGCCAGAACCGCATCGGGCTGGCCCCCGTTCAGGAACTCGGGCATCTGCGTGAGGCATTCGGTGCCGATCACGCTCTGGAAGTCGCGCACCATCATCGGATAGGGGTGCGGGCCCGCGGCCGTGCCGATGATGTAGAAGGTGCTGTCGACATTGGCCACCCAATCGCGCATCGCTTCGTTGAGCGCGTCCTTGAGCGTCTTGCTGCCCGACTCCACGGGCACGACGGTCGCGCCCAGCAGCTTCATGCGGTAGACGTTGGGGCTCTGGCGGCGGATGTCCTCGGCGCCCATGTAGATGATGCATTCGAGGCCGTAGCGCGCGCAGATGGTGGCCGTGGCCACGCCGTGCTGGCCCGCGCCGGTCTCGGCGATGATGCGCTTCTTGCCCATGCGCTTGGCGAGCATCGCCTGGCCGATCACGTTGTTGATCTTGTGCGCGCCGGTGTGGTTGAGATCTTCGCGCTTGAGATAGATCTGCGCGCCGCCCATCTCGCGGCTCATGCGGTCGGCGTGGTAGACGGGCGAGGGCCGGCCCACGTAGTGCTTGAGCTCGGACTCGAACTCGGCGACGAATTCGGGGTCCTTCTGGTAGCGCGCATAGGCCTCGCGCAGCTCATGGAGCGCGTGGGTCAGGGTTTCGCTGGCAAAGCTGCCGCCATAGCGGCCGAAATGACCGGATGCGTCGGGGTGCTGGTATTCAAACATGGGAGGTTCTGCCGTGTTGGGCATCGGCCGCGCGCACGGCGGCAACGAAGCGGTGGATCTTGTCGGCGTCCTTGACGCCTTTGAGCGGTCGGCCGTCGGGGCCGCTGGCCTCGACGCCGGAGCTGACGTCAACGGCCAGCGTCTTGCAGCGTGGGCGCAGCTGCGCTATGCCGTCTGCCACGTTTGCAGGCGTGAGTCCACCAGACAAGACGAGGTGACAGTCGACGCTTGGAGGAAGGAGTGACCAATTGAATGCCTTGCCGCCGCCGCCATAGCCGTCCACATGGGCATCGAGCAATATGGCTTGGGCGTGAGAGTAACGCTGCGCATATTCTACGAGGTCGAAGGCCGCGGCCGCGTCGCCTAGGGGAATGCGCGCCGCGCGCAGGAAAGGCCGCTGCCCGCCGCTGGCCTCGCGGCACTGCGCGGGCGACTCGTCGCCGTGGAACTGCAGGCAGGCGCCGGGAATCTGCGCGACGGCGGCCTGCACCTGGGCCGCGGTCTCGTTGACGAACAGCAGTACCGGCGTGACGAAGGGCGGCAGCCGGCGCGCGAGCTCGGCCGCGCGCGCGATGCCGACGGCGCGCGGGCTGGGCGCATAGAGCACGAATCCAATCGCATCGGCGCCCGCGGCCACGGCCTGGTCCACGTCTTCTTCGCGCGTGAGGCCGCAGATCTTGATGCGCGTGCGCAGCGGGGAGAGAGAGTGAGCGTTCATGGCAACCAGTCGAATGCCGCGGCGCGCGTCGGCAGGCCCCAGGCCGGGTCGTACACGGGGCCGAGGAAGTACAGCCCATCGGGCGAAAAGGTCGGGGCCGCGGCATCGCGCGAGCGCGCGGCCAGCACGGCGTCGATCCAGCCCACGGGCTGCTTGCCCTGGCCGACCGCGATCAGGCAGCCCATGATGTTGCGCACCATGTGGTGCAGGAAGGCATTGCCCTCGAACTCGAAATGCCAGTAGCAGGTCTCCATCGGCGGATCGCCCGGACGGCCCAGCCCGTGCAGCCGCGACAGCGCATCGCCCGCGGGCGCCGCGCGCCGCGAGATGTCCAGGCGGCTGAGCGTCTTGACCGGGCTCTTGGCCTGGCAGGCCGAGGCGCGAAACGACGAGAAATCATGCTCGCCCAGCAGCCGCTGCGCCGCGGCCTGCATCGCCGCGCCATCGAGCTCATGGAACACCCAGCCCACGCGGCCGGCCTCGACGCTCGGGCGCACCGGCGACTGCAGCAGCACATAGGCATAGCGGCGCGCCGTGGCACTAAAGCGCGCGTGGAAATCATCGGGCACGGGCTGCGCCCATTGCACGGCGATGTCCGCGGGCAGGAAGGTGTTGGTGCCGCGCACCCAGGAGTAGGGCGTGCGATCGAGCCTGGTGTCGAAATGCGCGACCTGCATGATGCCGTGCACGCCGGCATCGGTGCGCCCCGCGCAGACCGTGGGCACGGGCTGCGTCGCGAAGCGCGCAAGCGCGGCTTCGAGCTGGTCCTGCACGGTATTGCCCGAGGTCTGGCTCTGCCAGCCTTGATAGCGCTGGCCGTTGTAACCCACGCCCAGCGCTATGCGCATGGCCGCTCCTGGGCACGGGCGCCACGCGCCGCTGGAATCTGCAAAGGGAACATCACTTGATTTCGGCGAGCTGGCGCTGGGCGCGCTCCTTGAGTTCGCCCTCGGCTTCGTCGATGACTTCCTCGAGCAGCGTGCGCGCGCCCTCGCTGTCGCCTAGCGCCGCAAACTCCTGGGCCAGCGCGAGCTTGGTCGCCAGCGGGTCGGCGGCGGCGGCCTGGCTGCTCTTGCTCAGCGCATCGGCAGGCGGGGTATCGCCCAGGTCCAGCGACAGGTTGCCCATGTCGAATTCGAGGAAATCAAAGGCCGGGGCCGGGGTGGCGGGCTTGGGCCGCGCTTCGGAGGATGCTGGCGCGATGGATTGCGCGACGTCAGGCGCGGGCTTGGGCACCTCGAGGCGCGCAGCGGCTTGCGGCTTGGCATCGGCAGGCAATGCATCCGCAGGGCCATCGCGGCGCAGTTCCAGATCGGGCAGCGTCAGGCCCGAAGCCGTGGGCAGATCAGTCGGTGCGGCGGGCTGCTTCCAGACCGGCTCGATGGGCTCGAATCCGATATCGGCGGGTAGCGGTGCGACGGGCGCTTCGGGCGCTGCAGCCGGCAGCGGTTCGCTGGCGGGCAGGGCCAGACCCAGATCCAGGTCCGGGCTGGACGCGGGTGCGGGTTCGGGTGCGGGTTCCGCGCGCGCGGCCGGCGCTGCCGAGGCAGCCACTCCGCCGATCGCCGCGGCCACCGAGGCCTGTGCGATTGCGCGCTCATCCAGGTCTGGGCGCACGGGCGTGGCCAGGTCGTCGGCTGCCGCGGGCGGTGCCGCGCCCGCGGCCTGGTAGAGCGCATTGGCCGGGTCGAGCGCACGGCCCTGCTCGGCCAGGTGCAGCCATTCGGCGCCCTTGCCCTGGGTCAGTGCAAACACCGTCTTCGCAATCCCCTCGAAGGCCTTGCGGTCCTGGCGCTTGGCGTGGATGTCGGCCAGCTTCTGGTGCAGCGCCAGGCGCTCGGGCTGGTTGCGCAGCGCCTCCTTGAGCACTTCCTCGGCTTGCACATCGCGGCCATAGGCCAGGTAGGCATCGGCTTCGGCCAGCGGATCGACCGCGCCGCCGGTATCGGGCTGGCCGGGCAAAGCGGCCGGGCTGTCGAACTTCGGCTGTGCGGTATCGATCTGCGGGTCCTGGCTGGCACCGAAGCGGGAGTCGCCGGGCAGCTGTGTGTCCGTGGACGCACCGGGCGTGCGCCGGCGCTGGTATTGGCGGTAGCCCAGATAGCCCAGCAGCAGCGCGAGCAGGCCGATGCCTGCCAGCGGCAGCGCCGGGTTGTCGAAGGCGCCCGATGCGGCGGGTTCGGGTGCAGGCGCGGGCGCTGCAACGGGCGCGGCCGGAGCCGGCACGGGTGCGGCGGATGCTGCGGGCGTTTCGGGCGTTGCGGTAGCAGGGGCTGCGGCAGCCGCAGCTGCGGCATCCGATGCTGGAGGTGTCGCTTCAGTGGCCGCCGGGGTCGTTGCAGCCGCGGCGCCATCGGGTGCAGGCACCTGGGCAGCAGGTGCGCCGACCGCCGGCACGCCCGGCACGCCGACAGCCGCTGCACCTGCAGCCGGTGCGCCGGCCGGCAGCACTCCTGCAGCCGGAGCACTTGTCCGCGCAGGGGCAGCGCCCGCCACATTCTGCAGTTCGTTGAGATTGCGCGAAAGCTCGGCCATCCGGTCGGATTGGCTCTGGGCCTGTTTTTCGCGCGCCAGGCGTTCGTCGGCCGCCGCGGCCTTGGACAGCGTGAGCTTGTCGGGTGCGACCGTGCTCGGCTTGCGGTCATCGACCCGGGCCTCGACATTGCCGCTGGCGCTGCGCTGCGCCGCCGTGACGGCGGCTGCGGGCGCGGCGCTGGCAAGCTGGCGGCGGTAGCGGTTGAAGTCCTGGCTCTGGGCGGCCACGATCTGGCGCGCTTCGCGGATCGACGTGGCCTGGGCGGCAGCCTGGTCGGGCAGCTCCATGACGGCGCCGGCGCGCATGCGGTTCACGTTGCCGCTGATGAAGGCATGGGGGTTGGCGCGCAGCATCGCCACGAGCATCTGGTCCAGTGACACGCCGGCCGGGCGATGCGCCTGGGCAATCTGGCTCGCGGTATCGCCGGAGCGCACCGAGACGGCGGCCGGTGCGGCAGGGGCCGCTGCAGGCGCCGTGCGTGCCGGCGCACTGCGCGGCGCCTGCAACGGGGCGGGCGCGGGCGCGATCTGCGGCGCATTCGTGGCCGGGGCGCTCTGGCTGCCGGCCGGCGCCTCGAGCAGCAGCGTGTAGCTGCGCACGACCTGCCCGGCGCTCCAGGTGGCATCGATGACCAGGTCGACAAATGCATCGGTCACGGGTTGCGCGCTGCTCACCTGCAGCACCGCCGAGCCGTCAGGGCGGCGCTGCAGCTGCAGGCTGAACTGGCTCGCGGCGGCCGTGTACTCCATGCCCTGCGTGCGGAAGACGGCGGGCGAGGCAATGCTCGCGCGCAGGCTGTCGGCCTCGGCCGCGGTGATCTGGGGCAGTTCCACTTGCGCGCGCAGGGGCTCGCCCAGCCCCGACTGGACGCTCAGGCGGCCCAGCGTCAAGGCCCAGGCGTCGGTAGCGGTCAGGCTGACGGTGACAAGGGCCGCAGCGGCCAGGGCGGAGAGTTTCCAACGATGCATGGTGGCGTCAACTTTGATGGTTGTGCGGCCCGGGCGAGCGGCATAGTTGTTCGCGGGAATGAGCGCGCCACCTGGAAGGCGCACGCGTCAAGCGAAAGATACCTTGGCCGCGATGCAGGGCACAGACAACCAGGGAAGCAGAGGGCATTGTCCAACACCTGGCCCGGGGCGCAGCCCTGCGCGCCCGGTGAATGTTGTCCCAAGGCAACGAGAAACCGCCCGCCAGGCCACTTTCATGGCCTGCGGGCGGTCGAGGAGCACAAAGCCCCGGCGCGCGGCCAGGGCGAAGCTCAGGCCTTGAGCAGGATCCGCAGCATGCGGCGCAGGGGTTCGGCGGCGCCCCACAGCAGTTGATCACCGATCACGAAGGCCGACAGGTACTCGGGGCCCATGTTGAGCTTGCGCACGCGGCCCACGGCGATCTCGAGGCCGCCGGTCACGGCCGCAGGCGTCAGTTCCTTGACGGTGAGCGCGCGGTCGTTGGCGACGAACTTGACCCAGGGGTTGCCCGACTGGATCAGGGTTTCGATCTCTGCCAGCGGCAGGTCGTGCTTGAGCTTGAGCGTCAGCGCCAGCGAGTGGCAGCGCATCGCGCCGATGCGCACGCACAGGCCGTCCACGGGGATGGTGGCGCTGGTGCCGAGGATCTTGTTGACCTCGGCCTGGCCCTTCCACTCTTCCTTGGACTGGCCGTTGGGCAGCTGCGCGTCGATCCAGGGAATCAGGCCGCCGGCCAGCGGCGCGCCGAAGTACTCGGTGGGCACGTCGTTGCGGATGGTCTGCGCGACCTGGCGGTCGATGTCGAGAATCGCCGAAGCCGGCGTGTCCAGCGCATCGGCCACGGCCGCGTGCACCACGCCCATGCCCTTGAGCAGCTCGCGCATGTGGTTGGCGCCGCCGCCCGAAGCCGCCTGGTAGGTCATCGAGCTGACCCATTCCACAAGGCCGGCCTTGAACAGCCCCGACAGGCCCATCAGCAGGATGGAGTTGGTGCAGTTGCCGCCGATCCAGTTCCTGCCGCCGGCCGCGAGCCGCGACTGGATCAGGTCGTCGTTGACCGGGTCGAGCACGATGACGGCGTCTTCTTCCATGCGCAGCGACGAAGCCGCATCGATCCAGTGGCCCTGCCAGCCGGACGCGCGCAGCGGGCCGAACACGGCCTTGGTGTAGTCGCCGCCCTGGGCGGTGATGATGATGTCGCAGCGGGCCAGCGCGGAGATGTCATTGGCATCCTGCAGCGTGGTGTGGGTGCGGGCCTGGGCGGGCGCCTTGCCGCCGGCATTCGAGGTGGAGAAGAAAATCGGCTCGATCAGATCGAAGTCGCCTTCGGCCTGCATGCGGTCCATCAACACCGAGCCGACCATGCCGCGCCAGCCCACCAAACCTACCAACTTGCTCATTTTCAACGCCCCTGTGGTTTAAGAAACAGTGTTCGACCAGACTGGGGCCCGGCTCGTCTGGCCGGGAAAGGGCGCGCGACGAACCGAGCTGGGTCAGCCTTTGATCGTCGTAATGGTTGCTGCGCGCGCGGCCACGGCTGCCATGGCGGCAGCTGTCATCGGGACGGAGCGGGTGTGGGCAGCAAACATAGCCGGGGATTGTAATGGATTCCCCGCATCCACACCGGGCTCGATGCCGGGATCGGCCAGCGCGGTGACGGGGCAGCGCTGTCAGGCAAGCGGCAAGGCGGCACAGTTTCCCGTGAGCTCCACCGCTGGCGATTCCAGCGGTGGACAGGCGAAGGCGAAAGCGTCGGGCGATGGCGGAAAATCCTGCCCTGGCGCGGCAAATTCCTGCGCCCCATCGCTGTCATCGCCAAAAAAATAGGGCAGCTTGCCATCGGGCAGCGCATCGCTGCTGGCGTCGTCTCGCAAAACGCCAGGCGTCTTGACTTCGCTTTGCGCTGCGCTGAAAAAACCCGTGCGCTCGAGCATGTCTTCGAGCCGGTCCACGGTCGTATTCACCTCCACCGTGAACTGGGCCGCCTTGGCAGACAGCACCCCATAGACGCCTTCGAACGCGCAACGCCCCAGGCCCAGCGCCTTGGCACCCGCCGCCACCACCACGCTGCCCATGACCGCCGCCACCGCGGCTTCGCCGGTCTCGCGCACGGCAGCCAGCGGGCCCCATACGGAGATCAGGGCAAGTTCCTTGGCGAGGTTGCCGGTCGTGGTCCAGCTGGTGTTGTTGTCCTGGCAGTACTTCGCCGGGGCTGGAAGATAGGGCGCCGCCACGCCCCAGATGCCGCCGACGCGATGGTAAAGAGACGACATGGACATCACCCCGCAGGAAAGGGCACACAGGTCGATGGCATGGCGCCCGTGATGTGAACGTGCAGGTGCATCTCGGTGTGGCAATGCATTGCGCCCGGGCTGAATTCAGGATCCTGGCTCCAATGGCTGCGCGCTGTGTGCCACACGTCCGACTGCCCGGTGTCGGGGGCCATGTCGCTGGCGGCCAGAGGTCCGTACTCCTGGTCCAGGTCATCTAGCATGCCGCCACTGCCGTGCCAGACCTGTGGGGCATCGACCGCTATGGCTGGGTCCAAAGCGGCCATGGGTTCCATGGGCAGCACCTGCGCCGATGAATGGTCGGCAGGCACGGCCTGCTGCGGGGATGCGATCGCTACCGCACCGTAGCTTCCGATGTCCAGCGGGCCCAGGTCGATGCCCTTGCCGGACAGCAGCTCCCAGCCTGCCCGGGCTTCGGTCAGCAGTGCCTTGCCGGTTTCAAGCGCCCGCTCCTTGACATGGTGCTCCTGTGCGGCAGTCGCCAGTGCATTGCTGCCCCATCTGGCGGCTTCCCAGGCATTCGTGCCTGTCCAGACAGCGCCTTTGCCGACTGCCATGGCGGTCGGGGGACCATAGGTCTTGAGCCCCGTCCACACCCCCTCGGCCAGCGGCGGGCCATAGGTGGTGAGACCGTTCCACATGCCCTGGGCCAGCGGGGGGCCATGGCTCGACAGTCCGCTCCATGCCAGATTCAACAGCGAGCTGGTTGCCGCCATCGTGAAATGGGCTGTGGACGACACTGCTTGCACTGCCTGCGTGGCAGCCGCGGAGACCACCGAAGCCGGGGTAATGTCATAGCGCTCGCATTCTTCGCTGACAAAAGCGGGAATCGCTTTCACCGCATCCACTGCGTCGGTCAGAAGCTGGGCTGGCCCATTGAATTGCCAGTAGGAAGGAGTGAGGAAATTGAACATGTCGTGCGCGGCGGACAATGCCCGGGCCGCAGAAATTGGATGGATAGGGGGCTTCTCTGTTTGCAAATATAGGCTATTGAATTAATAGATTCAATAGTATTAACCTATATAGAGTTGATTTCCTACAAGTCACAAGTCCTGCCGCGGCCACCAGAAAGCAAAAAAGGCAGCCTGCCAGGCTGCCTTTTCAGCGTCTGCGCAACTGCCTTCAGACCAATGCCGCCACCACCGCATCGCCCATCTCGGCCGTGCCCACGCGCGTCGTGCCTTCGCTCCAGATGTCGGGCGTGCGCAGGCCCTGGGCCAGCACCGCCTGCACCGCGGCTTCGATGCGCTGCGCCGCGGCTTCCTGGTTCAGGCTGAAGCGCAGCATCATCGCGGCCGACAGGATCGTCGCCAGCGGGTTGGCGACGTTCTTGCCGGCAATGTCGGGCGCGCTGCCATGGCTGGGCTCGTACAGGCCCTGGCCCTTGGAGTTCAGGCTGGCCGAAGGCAGCATGCCGATCGAGCCGGTGAGCATCGAGGCTTCGTCCGAGAGGATGTCGCCGAACATGTTGCCCGTCACGACGACATCGAAGCGCTTGGGTTCCTTGACCAGCTGCATCGCGGCGTTGTCGACATACATGTGGTCGAGCTGCACGTCCGGATAGTCCTTGCCGACCTCGGTCACGATGTCCTTCCAGAACTGGAAGGTCTCGAGCACGTTGGCCTTGTCGACGCTGGTCACGCGCTTGCTGCGCTTTTGCGCGGCCTGGAACGCGACATGCGCGATGCGCTCGATCTCGGGACGCGAATAGCGCATCGTGTCGAAGGCTTCCTCGGCACCGGGGAAATGGCCGTCGGTGGCGATGCGGCGTCCGCGCGGCTGGCCGAAGTAGATGTCACCCGTGAGCTCGCGGATGATCAGGATGTCGAGGCCGGCGACCAGCTCGGGCTTGAGGCTCGAGGCGTGCGTCAGTTCCTTGTAGCAGATGGCCGGGCGGAAGTTGGCGAACAGGCCCATGTGCTTGCGCAGGCCCAGGATCGCCTGCTCGGGGCGCAACGGGCGGTCGAGCGTGTCGTACTTCCAGTCGCCGACGGCGCCGAACAGCACGGCATCGGACTCCATCGCCAGCTTGAGCGTCGCATCGGGCAGCGGATGGCCGGTCAGCGCATAGGCCGCGCCGCCGACCGGGGCCGATTCCATCTCGAAGTCCAGGTCGAGCGCGTTGAGCACCTTGACGGCTTCTGCGACGATTTCGGGGCCGATGCCGTCACCGGCCAAGACTGCAATTTTCATGGGAATTCCCTGTGAATTGAAAAACGAAAAGCCGCAGGCAGCGGCGGGAGCTGCCTGCGGCGCGGGTCAGGCGATCAGCCCTGCACCAGGGTATGGGCCAGCCAGGGCTTGGTCGCCAGGCGCTGGGCCTCGAAGGCCTTGATCTTGTCCGACTGGCGCAGCGTCAGGCCGATATCGTCGAAGCCGTTGAGCAGGCAGTACTTGCGAAACGCATTGACGTCGAACGGGATCTCCTCGCCCTGGGGCCGCACGATGACCTGGCGCTCGAGGTCGATCGTCAGCTGGTAGCCGGGGAAGGCCGCCACCGCGTCGAACAGCTCGGCGACCACGGCTTCGGGCAGCACGATCGGCAGCAGGCCGTTCTTGAAGCAGTTGTTGAAGAAGATGTCGGCAAAGCTGGGCGCGAGGACGGCGCGAAAGCCGTACTGGTCCAGCGCCCAGGGCGCATGCTCGCGGCTCGAGCCGCAGCCGAAGTTCTTGCGCGCGAGCAGGATCGAAGCACCCTGGAAGCGCGGCTGGTTGAGCACGAAATCCGGGTTGGGCTTGCGGCTGGCCGGGTCCTGGCCGGGCTCGCCATGGTCCAGGTAGCGCCATTCGTCGAACAGGTTCACGCCAAAGCCGGTCTTCTTGATCGACTTGAGGAACTGCTTGGGGATGATCGCGTCGGTGTCGACGTTCTCGCGGTCCATCGGGGCCACGAGGCCTTGGTGCACGGTGAATTTTTGCATGGGGAATATTCCTCGAAGATGGGCGTTCAGGCGAAGCGGCGCACGTCGACGAAATGGCCGTGCACGGCAGCCGCGGCGGCCATGGCCGGGCTGACCAGATGGGTGCGTCCGCCCGCGCCCTGGCGGCCTTCGAAATTGCGGTTCGAGGTCGAGGCGCAGCGCTCGCCGGGCTCGAGCCGGTCGGCGTTCATGGCCAGGCACATCGAGCAGCCGGGCTCGCGCCATTCGAAGCCCGCGGCCTTGAAGATCAGGTCCAGTCCTTCGCGCTCGGCCTGCTCCTTGACCAGGCCCGAGCCCGGCACGACCATCGCCAGCTTGACGTTCCTGGCGACCTTGCGGCCGAGCTTTTGCACCATGGCCGCGGCTTCGCGCATGTCCTCGATGCGGCTGTTGGTGCACGAGCCGATGAACACCTTGTCGATGCTGATGTCGTCGATCGCCTTGCCGGGCTGCAGATCCATGTAGACCAGCGCGCGCTCGATCGCGCCGCGCTTGTTGCTGTCCTTTTCCTTTTCCGGATCGGGCACGCGCGCGTCGACGCCGAGCACCATCTCGGGCGAGGTGCCCCAGGTGACCTGCGGCACGATCTGCGTGGCGTCCAGCGTCACGACGGCATCGAACCGAGCGTCGGCGTCCGACTGCAGCGTCTGCCAGTAGGCGACGGCCTGGTCCCATTCGACGCCCGTGGGCGCGAGCGGCCGGCCCTTGACGTAACGAATGGTCTTTTCATCCACGGCCACCAGGCCCGCGCGCGCGCCGGCTTCGATCGCCATGTTGCAGACCGTCATCCGGCCTTCCATCGACAGGTCGCGAATCGCCTGGCCCGCGAACTCGATGGTGTAGCCCGTGCCGCCCGCGGTGCCGATCTTGCCGATGATCGCCAGCACGATGTCCTTGGCAGTGACGCCCAGCGCGGCCTTGCCGTCCACGCGCACCAGCAGGTTCTTGGCCTTCTTGGCCAGCAGCGTCTGCGTGGCCATCACATGTTCGACTTCGGAGGTACCGATGCCATGCGCCAGCGCGCCGAACGCACCGTGCGTCGAAGTGTGGCTGTCGCCGCAGACCACCGTCATGCCGGGCAGCGTCGCGCCCTGCTCGGGGCCCATCACGTGGACGATGCCCTGGCCCTTGTGCATGAAGGGGAAGAACGCCGCCGAGCCGAACTCGCCGATGTTGTCGTTGAGCGTGGTGATCTGTTCCTTGCTGATCGGGTCGGCAATGCCGTCGTAGCCGAGCTCCCAGCCCGTGGTCGGCGTGTTGTGGTCGGCCGTGGCGACCACCGAGCTGATGCGCCAGAGCTTGCGGCCCGCGACGCGCAGGCCTTCGAACGCCTGCGGGCTCGTGACCTCGTGCACCAGATGGCGGTCGATATAGAGGATGGAAGTGCCATCTTCTTCGGTATGGACGACGTGCTCGTCCCAGATCTTGTCGTACAGGGTGCGTCCCATGGCGTTCTCTCGGCTTGGTGGTTTCAGGTGGGGGGTGTGATTCTAGGCGGCGGCCAGGTGCTCGACCAGCAGCCGCGATGTCATTGGCAGGGTCTCGAAGTCGCGCGCCACGAGCAGCACTTCGCGCGCTGCCCAGTCGTCGCTCAAACCCACGGCGCGCAGGTGGCCGACGCCATGCATCAGCGCGAAGGCCCGGTCGGGCAGCAGGCCCAGGCCCAGGCCGTTGTCGATCATGCGGCACATCGCGTCGAGGCTCGTGACCTGGATGCGCTGGCGCAGCGGCTTGCCGGCATGCGCGGCCGCGGCCTGCATCGCCAGGCTGATGCTGGAATCCGCCTTGAGCCCGACGATGTCCCAGTCGAGCACCTGCACAAAGGCCACGCTGGGCGCGCCGGCCAGCGGGTGGGCCTCGGGCACGACGACCACCAGGCGGTCGCTGCGGTAGGGCCGCACCTGCAATTCACCGGCGCCGGCGGGGCCCAGCGTGCAGATGCCGATATCGGCCGTGCCTTCCTGCACCGCGTGCAGCACTTCGGCGCTCAGGCGTTCCTGCAGGTCGATCTTGATCTGGCTGTGGGTGCGCGCGAAGCGCCCCAGGTCCTCGGGCAGGAACTGCAGGATGGCCGACATGTTGGCATGCATGCGCACATGGCCGCGCACGCCCTCGGCGTATTCGCTGAGCTCGCCCTGCATGCGTTCGAGCCCGAACAGCACGGTGCGCGCATGGTGCAGCAGGCTCTCGCCCGCCGGCGTGAGCGTCACGCCGCGGCTGTGGCGGTAGAGCAGGGCGGTGTCGACGGCGGCTTCCAGATCGGACAGGCGTTTGCTCACGGCCGAGGCGGCAATGAACTCGCGCTCGGCCGCGCGCCCGATGCTGCCGAGTTCACAGACGGCGACAAACAGCTGCAGGGAGGTCAGGTCGATGCGGCGCGCAAAGCTGCGCTCGGAATTCTTCATGGGTTTTATATGCTTCTCGAAAAGAGAAGTTGGATGCTATTTTCGCGGATATTTTGGCCTCTGTCATCGTAAAGCGCGATGGTGTAAATGTAATTCAACGAAACTGACCTACGTGGCAGGCAAAAAAATCCCCGCTCGGGGCGGGGATCATGCTTTGCCAGAGGCAATCAGCTGAAGAATTTCTTGAGCTTATCCGTCCAGCTTTCGCCGCTCGGTGAATGGCGCCCGCCACCCTTTTGCAGCGATTCCTCGAGCTCGCGCAGCAGCTTGCGCTGGTACTCGGTGAGCTTGACCGGAGTCTCGACCACGATGTGGCAGTAGAGGTCGCCGGGGTAGCTTGCGCGGATGCCCTTGATGCCCTTGCCGCGCAGGCGGAACTGCTTGCCCGCCTGGGTACCTTCGGGAATGTCGATCGCCGCCTTGCCGGCCAGCGTCGGCACCTCGATCTCGCCGCCGAGCGCCGCGGTGATGAAGCTCACCGGCACCTGGCAGTGCAGGTCGTCGCCCTCGCGCTCGAAGATATCGTGCTTCTTGGTGCGAATCTCGATGTAGAGGTCGCCCGGAGGCCCGCCATTGGTGCCGGGCTCGCCGTTGCCGGTCGAGCGGATGCGCATGCCGTCGTCGATGCCCGCGGGAATCTTGACCTCGAGCGTCTTCTGGTGCTTGACCTTGCCCTGGCCGTTGCAGGTGGTGCAGGGCTCGGGAATGATCTTGCCCGTGCCGCGGCAGTGCGGGCAGGTCTGCTGCACGCTGAAGAAGCCCTGGCGCATCTGGACCGAGCCCTGGCCCGCGCAGGTCGTGCAGGTCTTGGCGCTGGTGCCGGGCTTGGCGCCCGAGCCGTGGCAGGTGTCGCAGTTGTCCCAGGACGGAATGCGGATCTGCGCATCCTTGCCCTTGGCCGCTTCCTCGAGCGTGATCTCCATCGCGTAGCTCAGGTCGTTGCCGCGGTAGACCTGGCGTCCGCCGGCGCGCCCGCCGCGCCCCTGGCCCTGGCTGAACATGTCGCCGAAGATGTCGCCAAAGGCTTCGGCAAAGCCGCCATAGCCTTCGCCGCCGCCCATGCCGCGGTTCGGGTCCACACCCGCATGGCCGTACTGGTCGTAGGCCGCGCGCTTCTGGGTATCCGAGAGCATCTCGTAGGCCTCCTTGGCCTCCTTGAAGCTTTCTTCGGACTTGACGGCGGCATCACCCTGATTGCGGTCGGGGTGATGCTTCATCGCGAGCTTGCGATAAGCCTTCTTGATCTCTTCGTCCGTGGCGTTCTTGGCAACGCCGAGGACTTCGTAATAATCGCGTTTGGACATTTTGCTTTCTGGGGCCGGTTGGAACAGGAACGCCGCGTCCCCCTTGCGGGGCGACGCGGCGGCGGTCGGTCACGCAGGACCTGCCGCGTCAGTCCTTCTTGACTTCCTTGACTTCGGCGTCGACCACATTGTCGTCATGGGGTGCCGAGGCACCCGCAGCGGCACCGGCCGCGCCCGCGGCGCCAGCGCCTTCGGCAGCACCGGCAGCCTGCGCGTCGGCGTACATCTTCTCGCCGAGCTTCTGGCTCACGGTCATCAGCGCCGTGGTCTTGGCGTCGATCGCGTCCTTGTCTTCCGACTTCAGCGCTTCCTCGACTTCCTTGACGGCGGCTTCGATGGCCGACTTCTCGGCGGCATCGAGCTTGTCGCCATGCTCGGTCATGCTCTTGGTGACGCTGTGCACGGCCGCTTCGGCCTGGTTGCGCGACTGCACGAGCTCGAGCTTCTTCTTGTCATCGGCGGCGTTGAGTTCCGCGTCCTTGACCATCTGCTGGATCTCTTCTTCCGACAGACCCGAGTTCGCCTTGATGGTGATCTTGTTTTCCTTGCCCGATGCCTTGTCCTTGGCGGACACGTTCAGGATACCGTTGGCATCGATGTCGAAGGTCACTTCGATCTGCGGCACGCCGCGGCCGGCCGGCGGGATGCCTTCGAGGTTGAATTCGCCCAGGCTCTTGTTGCCCGCGGCGATCTCGCGCTCGCCCTGGAACACCTTGATGGTCACGGCGGGCTGGTTGTCGTCGGCCGTCGAGAAGGTCTGCGCGAACTTCGTCGGGATCGTCGTGTTCTTGCTGATCATCTTGGTCATGACGCCGCCCAGGGTCTCGATGCCCAGCGACAGCGGAGTCACGTCCAGCAGCAGCACGTCCTTGCGGTCGCCCGACAGCACCTGGCCCTGCACGGCCGCGCCGACGGCGACGGCTTCGTCGGGGTTCACGTCCTTGCGCGGTTCCTTGCCGAAGAATTCCTTGACCTTCTCCTGCACCTTGGGCATGCGGGTCATGCCGCCGACCAGGATCACGTCATGGATGTCGGACACGGAAATGCCCGCGTCCTTGATGGCCATGCGGCAAGGCGCGATCGTGCGCTCGATCAGCTCGTCGACCAGGCTCTCGAGCTTGGCGCGCGTGAGCTTGATGTTCAGGTGCTTGGGACCCGAAGCGTCGGCGGTGACGTAGGGCAGGTTGATGTCGGTCTGCGCGGAGTTCGACAGCTCGATCTTGGCCTTCTCGGCGGCTTCCTTCAGGCGCTGCAGGGCCAGAACGTCCTTGGACAGGTCGACGCCTTGTTCCTTCTTGAATTCGGCAATGATGTAGTCGATGATGCGCTGGTCGAAATCCTCGCCGCCCAGGAAGGTGTCGCCATTGGTCGACAGCACTTCGAACTGCTTTTCACCGTCCACGTCGGCGATCTCGATGATCGAGACGTCGAAGGTGCCGCCGCCCAGGTCATACACGGCGATCTTGCGGTCGGCCTTGTCGGTCTTGTCCAGGCCGAAGGCCAGGGCCGCGGCCGTGGGTTCGTTGATGATGCGCTTGACGTCGAGACCGGCAATGCGGCCTGCATCCTTGGTCGCCTGGCGCTGGGCGTCGTTGAAGTAGGCCGGCACGGTGATGACGGCTTCGGTCACGGGCTCGCCCAGGAAGTCCTCGGCGGTCTTCTTCATCTTGCGCAGCACTTCGGCGCTGACCTGCTGGGGCGCGAGCTTCTGGCCGCGCACTTCGATCCAGGCATCACCGTTGTCGGCCTTGGTGATGGTGTAGGGCATCAGGTCGATGTCCTTTTGCACTTCCTTTTCGTCGAACTTGCGGCCGATCAGGCGCTTGGAAGCGTAGATGGTGTTGCGTGGGTTGGTCACGGCCTGGCGCTTGGCCGAGGCGCCGACGAGGATCTCGCCGTCTTCCTGGTAGGCGATGATCGACGGCGTGGTGCGCGCACCTTCACTGTTCTCGATCACGCGGATGGTGTTGCCTTCCATCACAGACACGCAGCTGTTGGTGGTGCCCAGATCGATACCGATGATTTTTCCCATGTTCTTCTCCGAAATGCTGAATTGTTGAATGGCTGATAACTTGTGGCGGCTGGTGGCGCTTCAAGCCGTATCAGCGAAATTTTTAGTGCTTGGGCTCAGTGGGGCGCGGTCACGGTGACCAGTGCCGGGCGCAGGATGCGGTCGGCAATGAGGTAGCCCTTTTGCAGCACCGCCACGACGGTGTTGGGCGCCTGCTCGGCGGGCACGACGCTGATGGCCTGGTGCAGGTGCGGGTCGAACTTCTCGCCGGCCGCGGGGTCGATGGGCTGGACTTTGTTGCGCTCGAGCGCGGACACCAGCTGGCGGCGCGTGGCGTCGGCGCCTTCGCGCAGCTGCTCGGAGGTGGCCGACTGGATGGCCAGCGCGGCTTCGAGGCTGTCGCAGATGGGCAGCAGGCTTTCGGCAAAGCTTTCGATGCCGAACTTGCGGGCCTTGGCGACTTCATCCTCGGCGCGGCGGCGCGCGTTCTCGGCTTCGGCCTTGGCGCGCAGGAATTGGTCGGCCAGCTCGGCGCTCTTGGTCTTGATCTCCGCGAGCTCGGCCTGCAGGCGGGCGATTTCGTCCGCGCTGTGGGCGGCCATCGCGGCTTCCACTTCTTCAGGCGAGGCATCTGCCGGGGCAGGGTGGGCTGAGGGATTCTGTTCAGACATGGGTTGAGGCTTCAAGAATGGGAAGAAAAAACGATTGCATGGCAGGTGGGGCAGGGGCCCGGGCATTTCAAGTCCCGCGGCTTGGCCGTCACTGACCTGGGGTCTCTTGCGCAGCCGAGTGTACAAGCTCAAAGAAGCAACGCTATAATTGCCTGCTTTGCCTTGCCACACCGCTACAGACGCAGCGGGGGGCCCAACCCAAAAGGGAGTTTACATGCGTCATTACGAAATCATTTTGTTGATCCACCCGGATCAAAGCGAACAAGTTCCAGCCATGCTGGAGCGCTACAAGGGCATGATTACCGCCGGCGGCGGTAAGGTGCACCGTGAAGAAGACTGGGGCCGTCGTCAGCTGGCCTACATGATCAACAAGCTTGCCAAGGCCCACTACCTGTGCCTGAACATCGAAGCTGATCAAGCCGTCATGGCCGAACTCGAACACGCGTTCAAGTTCAACGACGCCGTGCTGCGTCACCTGACCGTGCAAAAGAAGAAGGCCGACACCGCGCCTTCTTCGATGATGAAGACCGTCGAGCGCGAAGAAGCCCGCAAGGCCAATCAAGCCGAACAGGCTTAAGCCTGGTCACATCACGCCCACGGAGTGGATAACCACGTTGTCTTGACTGCCTGTATCGCCGAGGTTCAACCCCTGCGCTACACGCCCGCCGGACTGCCAGCGCTGGACCTGCGACTCGAACACGAGTCGCAGCAGCAAGAGGCAGGCAACCAGCGGAAGGTCACGGCAGCTGTCAAAGCGGTGGCCTTCGGTGCACTGGCAGAGCGTCTGGCTCGTCAGGCCCCGGGCAGCAGCTGGAAGTTTCAAGGCTTCCTCGCTACCCCGCGCAACAGCAAGACAGTGGTGATGCACATCCAGGATATTCAACAAAATTAATTTTCAAGAGGTCCAGCAATGGCCACGTTCAAGAAATTCAACAAAGACAAGCGCCCCAAGCGCAACACCCAGTCGCTGCTGTTCAAGCGCAAGCGCTTTTGCCGCTTCACCGTGGCTGGCGTTGAAGAAATCGACTACAAGGATGTCGACACGCTGCGCGATTTCATCGGCGAAAACGGCAAGATCGTGCCCGCACGTCTGACCGGCACCCGCGCCATCTATCAGCGTCAGCTGAACACCGCCATCAAGCGCGCGCGCTTCCTGGCCCTGGTGCCTTACAGCGACCAGCACAAGATCTAAGGAGCACGAACCATGCAAATCATCCTGCTCGAAAAGGTTGTGAACCTGGGTAACCTCGGCGAGATCGTCAAGGTCAAGGACGGCTACGCCCGCAACTTCCTGATCCCCGCTGGCTCCGCTCGCCGTGCGACCGAAGCCAACAAGGCCGAGTTCGAAGCCAAGCGCGTCGAACTGGAAAAGGCGGCTGCCGACAAGCTGTCTGCTTCGCAAGCCGAAGGCGAAAAGCTCTCCGGCAGCAACGTCAAGCTGTCGCAGAAGGCCGGCGTCGACGGCCGTCTGTTCGGCTCGGTGACCAACCACGACATCGCTGCCGAGCTGAACAAGCAAGGCTACAAGGTCGTGAAGTCGCAAGTGCGCCTGCCCAACGGTCCCATCAAGACCATCGGCGACACCACCGTCAGCGTGGCTCTGCACACCGACGTGGTCGTGGACGTGACCGTTTCGGTCTACGGCGAAACCGCCTAAATCAGCGCTTCGCGTTCTGATTGAAAGCCGCCTCCGGGCGGCTTTTGTATTTTTGTCTGCAGCTTTTCTGCCAGCGCAAGCGATGGCCCGTCTGGCATGCGCACAACGCGCATGTGGGTGACGGCGACCCCCGCTGCCGCTAGGATGGAGGGCTTGCCTCCAAGGAAATCCATGTCTTCCGTTATGCCCCCGCTCGAGCTCGATGATGCCTTTTCTCCACCGGACCGCCAGGTCGCGCAGCTGCGCGTTCCACCGCATTCGATGGAGTCCGAATCGAGCGTGCTGGGCGGGCTGCTGCTGGACAACAACGCCTGGGACCGCGTGGGCGACCTGCTCTCCGACAGCGATTTCTACCGCCACGAGCACAAGCTGATCTACGAGGCCATCGGCAAGCTGATCAACGCCAGCAAGCCCGCCGACGTGATCACGGTCTACGAGAACCTGCAGACCATGGGCAAGGCCGAGGAGATCGGCGGCCTGCTGTATCTGAACCAGCTGGCGCAGTATGTGCCCAGCGCCACCAACATCCGCCGCTATGCGGAAATCGTGCGCGACCGCTCGATCCTGCGCAAGCTGATCACGGCCAGCGACGATATCGCCACCAACGCCTTCAACCCCCAGGGCAAGACCGTCGAGCGCGTGCTGGACGAGGCCGAGTCGAAGATCTTCGCCATTGGCGAGGAGGGTGCGCGCAACAAGCAGGGCTTCCAGTCGCTGGACACGCTGGTCGTCGATCTGCTCGACCGGGTCCAGGAGATGGCCGACAACCCGATGGACGTCACGGGCGTGCCCACAGGCTTTGCCGACCTCGACCGCATGACCTCGGGCATGCAGGCCGGCGACCTGGTGGTGCTGGCCGCGCGTCCCTCGATGGGCAAGACCGCGCTGGCGGTGAACATCGCCGAGCATGTGGCGCTCAACGAAGGCCTGCCGGTCGCGATCTTCTCGATGGAAATGGGCGCGGCCCAGCTCGCAGTGCGTATCGTGGGCTCGATCGGCCGGGTGAACCAGGGCAACCTGCGCACCGGCAAGCTCAACGACGACGAGTGGCCGCGCCTCACGGAGGCCATCGAGCGCCTGCGCACGGTGTCGCTGCACATCGATGAAAGCCCGGGCCTGACGCCCGGCGAGCTGCGCGCCAACTCGCGGCGCCTGGCGCGCCAGTGCGGCAAGCTGGGCCTGATCGTCGTCGATTACCTGCAGCTGATGAGCGGCTCGGGCTCGGCCGCGAGCTCCGACAACCGCGCCACCGAGCTCGGCGAAATCTCGCGGGGCCTGAAGATGCTGGCCAAGGAACTGCAATGCCCGGTCATCGCGCTGTCGCAGCTCAACCGCTCGGTCGAGCAGCGCACCGACAAGCGCCCGATGATGTCCGACCTGCGCGAATCGGGCGCGATCGAGCAGGATGCCGACATCATCATGTTCATCTACCGCGACGACTACTACAACAAGGACTCCAAGGAGCCCAACATCGCCGAGGTGATCATCGGCAAGCAGCGGAACGGGCCTACGGGGACGGTGAAGCTGTTCTTTCAGAAGAACCAGACGCGGTTCGAAAACTTGGCGATGGGGGCGGATGATTTTTAAATAATGTGCAGCACCCCCTGAGCGGCTGTCGCCCTAGGCGGGCCCCCGCTTCCCCCTCTCATCCTTCGGTGGAGGGGGGCGCCCGGCTAGGGCGGCCCGCGTAGGGACGGCAGCCTCGGTGCGGGGGGGCCGCCTAGGCGCGGCCCTTCCTCGCTGCCCCTGATCTGGGCCACGCTCGTCTCATCCAGCGCGCCTGCAATCCCGTTCGCCCTGAGCTTGCCTGGGCGGCCCCGTCGAAGGGTAACGGGCCTTTCCTCAAGTTTCTGTCTCAAAGAAAAAACGGCCCGAAGGCCGTTTTTTCATTTCAAGCGCAGGGCCCGGATCACATGCGCCAAAACGCAATCACCAACCCCACGACGACCACCGCCAGCCCCCCGCAAGCCCACGCCAGCCGCTGGGCCCCGGTGCGCAGCAGATCGACGGTGCGGATCACCTGCGCGTTCTGCTCGGCGAGCTGCTGGATCAGCTCGGCCGACTGCTGCTGGCCTTGCTCGAGCTGGCGGATGCGGCCCTCGAGCGACTGGATCAGCTGCAGTGCCTGCTCGCCCGCGGTATGCGGCGTGGCGAGCCGGCCCGCGGGCTCCGCGGCGGCGGCTGCCGCGGCCTCGGCGGCCGCCTCCTTCTTGCGCAGCAGCCCCTTGGCGGCCTTGAGCACCTGGGGCGTGGCTTCGATCACGTCCCCCCAGGGCACCAGCTTCAGTGCGGTGATCCAGCTGATCGGCATGGCTTACAGCACCTCGCTGGCAAAGTCGGCCAGGCGCGAACGCTCGCCGCGCGCCAGCGTGATGTGGCCGCTGTGCGGCCAGCCCTTGAAGCGGTCGACCGAATAGGTCAGCCCCGACGAGCCCTCGGTGAGGTAGGGCGTGTCGATCTGCGCCAGGTTGCCCATGCAGACGATCTTCGTGCCCGGGCCCGCGCGCGTGATCAGCGTCTTCATCTGCTTGGGCGTCAGGTTCTGTGCCTCGTCCAGGATCAGGTACTTGTTGAGGAAGGTGCGACCGCGCATGAAGTTCATGCTCTTGATCTTGATGCGGCTGCGGATCAGCTCGTTGGTCGCGGCGCGCCCCCACTCGCCGGCGTTGCCGCCGTCGCCCTTGGCCAGGAACTCGAGGTTGTCGTCGAGCGCACCCATCCACGGACCCATCTTTTCCTCTTCCGTGCCGGGCAGGAAGCCGATGTCCTCGCCGACGCTCACCGTGGCGCGCGTCATGATGATCTCGGTGTAGCGGCGCTCATCGAGCACCTGCGTCAGGCCCGCGGCCAGCGCCATCAGCGTCTTGCCGGTGCCGGCCGTGCCGGTGAGCGTCACGAGGTCGATCTCGGGGTCCATCAGCAGGTTCATCGCGAAGTTCTGCTCGCGGTTGCGGGTGGTGACGCCCCAGACCGCGTTCTTCGAATGGCCATAGTCGCGCAGGGTCTTGAGCACGGCCGTGCGGTCGCGGATCTCGGCCACGCGCAGGAACAGGCTGGGCTCGCCCGGCGCTTCGTAGTAGACGAACTGGTTGATCATGAACTGGCCGACGATCGCGCCCGTGACCCGGTAGCAGGTGTAGGGGCCTTCGTTCCAGCTTTCCATGCCCTTGCCGGCCTTGGTCCAGAAGTCCTGGGGCAGCGGCATCAGGCCCGAATACAGCAGATCGCCGTCCTCGAGCACCTTGTCGTTCTGGTAGTCCTCGGCGGCCAAGCCCAGCGCGCGCGCCTTGACGCGCATGTTGATGTCCTTGGACACCAGCACCACGTCGCGGCCCTGGTGCAGCTGGCGCAGCGCCTCGACCACGCCCAGGATCTGGTTGTCGGCCTTGCCCTGGGGCAGGCTCGTGGGCAGCGTGCATTCAAGCGCTTCGGTCTGGAAGAACAGCTGGCCGGTGGCGCTGCGGTGGCCCGTGGCGCTCAGGCGCAGGCCCTTGTCGAGGCTTTCCTCGCCCTGGCCTGCAACCAGCGTATCCAGGCTGCGGCTGACCTGGCGGCCATTGCGCGCGACTTCGGTCATGCCCTTCTTGTGCGCGTCGAGCTCCTCGAGCACCACCATCGGCAGGAAGATATCGTGTTCCTCGAAGCGGAACAGGCTCGTGGGGTCGTGCAGCAGCACGTTCGTGTCGAGCACGAACAGCGTGGTGGCGCCAGTACGCGACTTGCGCTTGCCCGCGCGGCGTGCGGCAGGCGCGGACGCGGCGCCCTGGGCGCTGCTGGCGGATTTCGCGGCCACCGGCGCGGCCACGGGGGCCGCCACCGGCGCGGCGCGGCGTGCGGGACGCGCTGCAGGTGCTGCAGCCGGCTGCGGCGCAGCAGAAGGGCTTTCGGCCTGGGCAGACACCGGTTCGGCAGCCTCGGCGGCGGGCGCGGCGCGGCGGCGGCGCGAGGAGGGCGCAGGCGCGGGGGCGGGAGCCGCAGCGGTCACGGCAGGAGCAGGTGCGGCGGCCGTCGATACGGCGGCCGTCGATACAGCGGCATCGGCCTCGAAATCTTCGTCGAAAGCGTCCGTCTGTGCATTCTTGCGCTGTGTGATCGCGCTGAAGGCTTCAGCAGGCAGACTGTCGGCGCGGCGGCTGGGAGCGGGTGGCAATGGCATATTCGGCAGGCCCAATCAAAAAACAGCGGAACAAAAAGCACAAAGCCGCCACGGAAACCGGGGCGGCTTGGGATTGGAAATACAGCGTGAAGCGAAGCTCAGGAGCATCGTTCCATTATGCATACCTCCATGACGACCGTAGGCGTCGAGGGTCGGCTGCGCAAAATCAGGCAGCTTCCTTCTTCAGGGTCTTGAGCGACTTCACGGCCTTGAGCACTTCCTCGACATGGCCGGGCACCTTGAGGCCGCGCCATTCCTGGTGCAACACGCCGTCGGCGTCGATCAGGAAGGTGCTGCGCTCGATGCCCTTGACCTTCTTGCCGTACATGATCTTGTTCTTGACCACGCCGAACATGTGGCACATCTTCTCTTCGGTGTCGGCAACGAGTTCGAAGGGCAGCTCGAGCTTTTCCTTGAACTCATCATGGGATTTCATGTTGTCGCGCGAAACGCCGAAGACAGCGGCGCCGGCTTTGACGAAATCCTTGTATTTATCCCGAAACTGCATCGCTTCGGTGGTACAACCGGGCGTATTGTCTTTAGGATAGAAGTAGAGAATCACAATCTGGCCGTTGTGGGAGGTGTTGGACACCTTGATCCCACCGGTTGCATTGGCTTCGAATTCAGGGAGTGGTTTGTTGACAACGATCGCCATGCGCTTCTATCTCTCGGGTGTAGTCGTTGAATAGTTGAGGGCAAAGGTCTGTTATTGCTTTGGTGCAACCCCCAACCGCAGCCGCGTATTTTACCCTGAATTGATTTATTGCACCTGTTTTCGCTGGCATTACTCCAGCAGCAACGCCGCGACCACGTTTCTTCCCTCGCCCGCCAGGATGTTGTAGGTGCGGCACGCGGCCTGCGTGTCCATCGCCTCGAGGCCGATGCGCCGCGCCATCAGCGGCTGCAGCCAGGCCGGAGGCACGAAGCGGCTGCGCGTGCCGCTGCCGAACAGCACCAGCTCGGCAGGAATCTCGGCCAGCGCCGCGAAGTGCGCCGGCGTCAGGTCCTCGAAACGGCTGCAGTTCCAGTCCTGGCGCAGGCCCTGCGCGCTGATGATCAGGCTGTGGGTGAATTTTTCCTGGTCGATGGCGATCCAGCCGGGGCCATAGCCGCGAATGGTCTGTGCCTCGGAGCGGTCGGGTTGGAATTTCATGGTTCGCTCGGTTGCGGCGGCCCCTGGGAGCTGCCGGCGTGGAAGTGAACTGCCGCCATGCCCATGGGCGCGATGGTGCAGTGTGGAACTGTGGTCAAATTATAGGTTTCACCAGGGGGTCTTTGCCCTTTGGCGTGTTCTGCAGTAACCACACCCAGCCGCATGAAGACCGTCCACAAATCCGCCAAACTTGCCAACGTCTGCTATGACATCCGCGGGCCCATCATGGACGCGGCCAAGCAGATGGAGGAAGACGGGCACAAGATCATCAAGCTCAACATCGGCAATCTCGCGGTGTTCGGCTTCGACGCGCCCGAAGAGATCCAGCAGGACATGATCCGCAACCTGCCGACGTCGGCCGGCTATTCGGACAGCAAGGGCATTTTCGCGGCGCGCAAGGCCGTGATGCACGAGACCCAGCACCAGGGCATCCAGGGCGTGACGCTCGACGACATCTACCTGGGCAACGGCGCCTCCGAGCTGATCGTCATGGCCACCAACGCGCTGCTCGACAATGGCGACGAACTGCTGCTGCCCGCGCCCGATTACCCGCTGTGGACCGCCGCGGCCAGCCTCTCGGGCGGCACGCCGGTGCATTACGTCTGCGATGAAGCCAACGGCTGGATGCCCGACCTCGACGACATCCGCTCCAAGGTCACGCCGCGCACCAAGGGCATCGTCGTCATCAACCCGAACAACCCCACGGGCGCGCTGTATTCGACCGAGCTGCTCAAGGGCATCGTGGCGATCGCACGCGAGCACGGGCTGGTGATCTTTGCCGACGAGGTCTATGACAAGGTTCTGTACGACGACGCCGTGCACGTGCCGATGGCGAGCCTGTCGACCGATGTGCTGACGCTGACCTTCAACTCGTTGTCCAAGGCCTATCGTTCGTGCGGCTACCGCGCGGGCTGGCTCGTGGTGTCGGGCGACAAGAAACCGGCGCGCGACTATATCGAGGGGCTCAACATGCTCTCGAACATGCGCCTGTGCGCCAATGTGCCCGGCCAGTGGGCGGTGCAGACCGCGCTGGGCGGCCACCAGAGCATCGACGAGCTGGTCGGCCCGGGCGGGCGGCTGCGCGTGCAGCGCGACCTGGCGCACGCGCTGATCAGCGCCATTCCGGGCGTGAGCTGCGTCAAGCCGCAGGCCGCGCTGTACATGTTCCCCAAGCTCGATCCGGCGGTCTATCCGATCCGCGACGACCAGCAGTTCTTCCTCGAGATGCTGCAGGAAACCAAGGTCATGCTGGTGCAGGGAACGGGCTTCAACTGGCCCGAACCCGACCATTTCCGCATCGTGTTCCTGCCGCACGAGGCCGACCTGCGCGAAGCGATCCGCCGCGTGGCCGTGTTCCTCGAGAAGGCGCGCGTGCGCTTCGGCACCAACTGATTTCCCTGCTTTCCCCCTGCTGCGCACCGCGCAGCCTTTTTTGACTGGCAATTTGCATATGAAACCGATCCAAGTAGGCCTTCTGGGCATTGGCACCGTGGGCAGCGGCACCTTCAACGTGCTGCAGCGCAATCAGGGCGAGATCCGCCGCCGCGCCGGCCGCGGGATTGAAATTACCATGGTTGCCGACTTGGACACGGAGCGCGCCAAAAGCGTGGTCGGCGACGCCGTGCGCGTGGTGAGCGATGCGCGCGAAGTCATTGCCAACCCTGACATCGATGTGGTCGTCGAGCTGATCGGCGGCTATGGCATCGCCAAGCAGCTGGTGCTCGAGGCCATTGCCGCGGGCAAGCATGTGGTCACGGCCAACAAGGCGCTGCTCGCGGTGCACGGCACCGAGATCTTCCAGGCCGCGGCCGACAAGGGCGTGATGGTCGCGTACGAAGCGGCGGTTGCCGGCGGCATCCCGATCATCAAGGCGCTGCGCGAGGGCCTGACGGCCAACTCGATCCAGTGGCTGGCGGGCATCATCAACGGCACGACCAACTTCATCCTGTCCGAGATGCGCGACAAGGGCCTGGACTTCGACATCGTGCTCAAGGAAGCGCAGCGCCTGGGCTACGCCGAAGCCGACCCGACCTTCGACATCGAAGGCGTGGACGCAGCGCACAAGCTCACGCTGATGAGCGCGATCGCGTTCGGCATCCCGGTGCAGTTCGACAAGGCCTATGTCGAAGGCATCACCGGCCTGGCCGCGGCCGATATCCGCTACGCCGAGCAGCTCGGCTACCGCATCAAGCTGCTGGGCATCACCAAGCGCACCGAGCAGGGCGTCGAGCTGCGCGTGCACCCTTCGCTGGTGCCGTCCAAGCGCCTGATCGCCAACGTCGAAGGCGCGATGAACGCCGTGGTGGTGCACGGCGACGCCGTCGGCGCGACGCTGTACTACGGCAAGGGCGCGGGCTCCGAGCCCACGGCCAGCGCGGTCATTGCCGATCTGGTCGACATCGCGCGCCTGGCCGATGCCGAGGTCGCGCACCGCGTGCCGCCGCTGGCCTTCCAGTCGAACACGCTCGAAGGCGCGATGAGCAGCCTGCCGGTGCTGCCGATGAGCGAAGTCGTGACCAGCTACTACCTGCGCCTGCGCGTCTCGGACGAAGCCGGCGTGCTGGCCAAGGTCACGGGCCTGCTGGCCAACGCCGGCATCAGCATCGATGCCGTGCTCCAGCGCGAGGCCGATGAAGTCGGCGGCGAAGGCTCGACCCAGACCGACCTGATCATCCTCACGCACGACACGCGCGAAGGCGACATGGATGCGGCGCTGGTCGAGATCCAGGCGCTGCCCACCGTGCTCACGAAGATCAACCGCATCCGCAAGGAAGAGCTGAACTGAAGGCCCCGCCCATGCTGTACCTCTCCACCCGCGGTTTTCCCGAACGCAAGCGCTTTTGCGACATCCTGCTCGAGGGCCTGGCGCCCGACGGCGGCCTGTACCTGCCCGAGCACTACCCGCAGATCGATGCCGCAAAGCTCGAGGAGCTGCGCCGCGTCTATCACGAGCAGGGCTATGCCGAGCTCGCGTTCCGCATCCTGTCGCTGTACATCGACGACATCCCGGCCGAGGACCTGCGCGCGCTGTGCGCCAAGACCTATACCGCGGAAGTCTTCGGCACCGGCGAGATCGTGCCGCTGCGCCACATCGAAGACGGCCTGTGGCTCGAGGCGCTGTCCAATGGCCCGACGCTGGCCTTCAAGGACATGGCGATGCAGCTGCTGGGCAACCTGTTCGAGTACGAACTGGCGCGCCGCGGCGAGACGCTCAACATCCTGGGCGCGACCAGCGGCGACACCGGCAGCGCGGCCGAGTACGCGATGCGCGGCAAGCAGGGCGTGCGCGTGTTCATGACCAGCCCGCATGGCCGCATGAGCGCCTTCCAGCAGGCGCAGATGTTCAGCCTGCAGGACGAGAACATCCACAACATCGCGATCGACGGCGTGTTCGACGACTGCCAGGACATCGTCAAGGCGGTCTCGGGCGACCATGCGTTCAAGGCGCGCTACAGGATCGGCACCGTCAACTCGATCAACTGGGCGCGGCTGCTGGCCCAGGTGGTGTATTACTTCGCCGGCTACTTGCAGGCCACGCAGAGCAGCGACCAGAAGGTCAGCTTCGCGGTGCCCAGCGGCAATTTCGGCAATGTCTGCGCGGGCCATGTGGCGCGCCAGATGGGTCTGCCGATCGACCAGCTGGTGGTCGCGACCAACGAGAACGACGTGCTCGACGAGTTCTTCCGCACCGGCATCTACCGCGTGCGCGGCAGTGCCCACACCTACGAGACCTCGAGCCCGTCGATGGACATCAGCAAGGCGAGCAACTTCGAGCGCTTCGTGTTCGACCTGCTCGGCCGCGACGGCGAGCGCACGCGCCAGCTCTTTGCCGAAGGCGTGGCGCGCGACGGGTTCTTCGACCTGAGCGCCGATCCGCTGTTCGCACAGGCTGCGGCGCACTATGGTTTCGTCAGCGGCAAGAGCACGCACGCCGACCGCCTGGCCACCATCCGCGATGTCGCCGAGCGCTTCGACATGGTGATCGACACGCACACGGCCGATGGCGTCAAGGTCGCGCGTGAACATGCGGGCTCGGTGCCGATGATCGTGCTGGAAACCGCCTTGCCGATCAAGTTTGCCGAAACCATCCAGGAAGCGCTGGGCCGCCTGCCCGAGCGCCCGGCGAAGTTCCTCGGCATCGAGGATTTACCGAAGCGCGTGCAGCGCATGCCTGCCGATGTGGAGCAGATCAAAGCGTACATAGCGCAGCACTGCGACGCCGCCTGATGCCCATGCCAAGCCGGAGCCGGCCATGAAGGTGGTGGGCTTTGCCGGGTATTCGGGTGCGGGCAAGACCACGCTGGTCGAGCAGGTCATTGCGCGGCTGCGCGCATCTGGCCTGCGCGTGTCGGTGGTCAAGCATGCGCACCACCGCTTCGACATCGACCAGCCGGGCAAGGACAGCTGGCGCCACCGCCAGGCCGGCGCCTTCGAGGTGCTCGTGGTGTCGGACCAGCGGCTGGCGCTGATGCGCGAGTTCGAGCAGCCCGGTGCGCTCGATATCCATGCGATGCTGGCCGAGCTCGATGCGGGCGTGGACTGGGTGCTGGTCGAAGGTTTCAAGCACGGCGAGCTGCCGAAGATCGAGGTCTGGCGCGCACCCGCGGCGAGCGAAGCCGAGCGGCCGCTGCGCTGCGTCGACGACCCTGGCGTGCTGGCGCTGGCCACCGATGATCCCGGGCTGCTGCCTGCGGCGGTGCCCGAGCGGCTGCCGCTGCTGGACCTGAACCAGCCCGAGGCCGTGGCCGACTGGCTGCTGGTACATGGCGAGCGCTTCGAATACCGGCGCCCACTGAATGAAAGCTGATATGCGCGATTCCCTGACTTCTCTTGATTCCGCGCTCGAGGCCCTGCTGGCCCAGGCGCACCCGCTCGCGGGCAGCGAACAGGTCTGCACCTTCGATGCCGACGGCCGCGTGCTGCTGGCGCAGGCGGTGTCGCCGCTGCAGGTGCCGCCGCATGACAACAGCGCGATGGACGGCTACGCCGTGCGCAGCGCCGATGTGCTGGCTGCTGGCACGCTGCTGCCGGTGTCGCAGCGCATTGCCGCGGGCCAGATGGGCTGCGCGCTTGCGGCCGGGACGGCGGCGCGCATCTTCACCGGCGCGCCGCTGCCCGCGGGCGCCGATGCGGTGGTCATGCAGGAAGACTGCGAGGCGCTCGAGGGCGCCAGCGTGCGCGTGAACGCCGTGCCCCGGGCCGGCCAGTGGGTGCGCCGTGCGGGCGACGATATCGTGCGCGGCGCGGTGGTGCTCGAGGCCGGCACGCGGCTCACGCCGGCCGAGCTCGGGCTCGCGGCCAGCATCGGCCTGGCGCAGCTCGATGTGGCGCGGCGCCCGCGCGTGGCGCTGTTTTCGACGGGCGACGAGCTGGTCATGCCCGGCAGCGTGCTGCCCGAAGACATGCCGCCCGGCGCGATCTACAACAGCAACCGCTTTTTCCTGCGCGCGATGCTGCGGCGCCTGGGCTGCGAGGTCACCGACCTGGGCATCGTGCCCGACCAGCGCGAGGCGACGCTCGCGGCGCTGCGCGATGCAGCCAGCGCGCACGACCTGATCCTGACCAGCGGCGGCGTGTCCGTCGGTGAGGAAGACCATATCAAGCCCGCGGTCGAGCAGCTCGGCCAGCTCGATCTGTGGAAAATCGCCATCAAGCCCGGCAAGCCCTTTGCCTATGGCCGTCTTGGCGCGGCGCATTTCATGGGACTGCCGGGCAACCCGGTGTCGAGCTTCGTCACTTTCCTGCTGCTGGTGCGGCCCTTCCTGCTGCGCCTGCAGGGCGTGACGGACGTCGCGCCGCGCAGCGTCGCTGCGCGCGCCGACTTCGACTGGCCGCGCGGCGACCACCGGCGCGAATTCCTGCGCGTGCGCTACAACGCATCGGGCGGGCTCGAGCTGTTTCGCAACCAGACTTCGAACCTGTTGACCTCGGCGGCCTGGGGCGACGGCGTGGTCGACAACCCGCCGGGCAACGCGATCGCGCGCGGCGACACGGTGCGCTTCCTGTCCTTTGCGGAGCTGTTGGCATGAGTATCTCCATCAACGTCAACGTGCGCTATTTCGCTTCGATCCGCGAAGCACTGGGCACGGGCAGCGAAAGCTGCGCGACCACGGCTGCCACGCTGGGCGCGCTGCGCGACGAGCTGATCGCGCGCGGCGGCGCGTTTTCCCAGGCGCTGGCGCGCGGCAAGGCAGTGCGCATGGCGCACAACCAGCTGCTCAGCGACGAATCCGCGGCGCTGGCCGAAGGCGATGAAGTCGCCTTCTTTCCGCCCGTGACCGGAGGCTGAGCATGGCCAAGGATTTGACGGTCAGCGAACGCACCCGCGCGGCACTGGCCGAGGCCAAGGCGCGCGGCGTGGTGCTGGGCAGCGCCGGCACACGCAACCTGCAGGCGACGCTGGAAAAACGCACCGAGTCCGCCGATGCGTTTGCGCGCGCGCAGCAGCCGGTGTTTGCCGAGATGCAGGCGTCAGGGTTGACGCACCGGGAGATGGCGGCGGAGCTCAACAAGCGCGGGATCGCGGCGGCGCGCGGGGGGGAGTGGACGCATGGGCAGGTGCAGAGGATGTTGAATCGGCTGGCGGGGAAGGGTTAACGGCCTGCCCTATAGAACCCCAGTCGCCCTTACCCCTGCGCGCCTTCGATATCCCCCAGCTCCGGACACCTCCACTCCAGCAATTCCGCCAGCCGCTGCACCACCCACCCCGCTTCCGCCGCATTGAGCAGCGTAGTGTCGGCGCGCAGGCCCGCGTGGATGCCCAGCAGCACGCCGGCTTCGGAGGGCGCTTCGCGGTGGTAGAGCAGCTGCGCATGCTCGACCAGGTGGCTCGCCAGATCTTCGCAGAGCTCGTAGCGCGCGAGCACTTCGGCCACGGGTGTGCGCAGACGGCCGCTGCGGTCGGCGTAGAGCGCCGCGAAGCTCGGCGCCACGGTCAGTTGGTTGCCTTCGGACATGGGCTCAATCGGGGGTGAAGTTCTTCTCGAAATGGATGGCGTCATCGACCTGCTCGAAGGTCGCGAGCTGCCCCATCTTCATGTCCTTGATGCGGCAGGCCGCGAACAGGCTGTACCGGCCCTTGAAGCCAAAGCTCGGCAGGTCGATCAGATCGTAGGGGTAGGGCACGAAGACTTCGTACTCGAAGACCACGCGGTGCTCGTTGCGCGGCGATGGGAAAAGCTTGTAGTGGCTGGTGGTGATTGCAAGTGAGGCCATGGGAGGGGGGTACAGTACGCGCCAATGCTAACGAAAAACGCATTTGCGTTTTGACTATTGAAGGGGCGCCATGGCGCACAACAAAAACGAATGGGCCAGCAAGGTGTTTGGCCTGATCCGCGCGGGCAATGCCAGCGCCGCTTCGGCACAGATCAAGGTGGCGCCCACGGTGGGTGACCTGCAGCGCCTGCAGGTCCTGGTCAAGGGGCTGCCCAACACCAAGGAGAACCGCCAGCTCGCCACCGTGCTCGGGGAAGAACTGGCGCTATTGTCGGCCCCGCGGCTGCACCGTGCACCATGAAGGGTATGCGGCATGTGGCGGTGCAGGCCGCGGATTTCGACACCAGCGCCGAGCTCGCGGCCCTGCGCGCGCTTGACGCACGCGTCGGCGCGGTCTGCTGCTTCGTGGGCTGCGTGCGCGACCGCAATGACGGCGATGACGTGGCGTCGCTCGAGCTCGAGCACTATCCGGGCATGACCGAGTCGTCGATCGAGGCGATCGTCGACCAGGCCATCGAGCGCTTCGGCATCTACGGCGCGCGCGTGATCCACCGCGTCGGCCTGCTGCAGCCGCTCGAGCAGATCGTGCTGGTTGCCGTGAGCGCGGCGCACCGCGGCGCGTCCTTCGAGGCCTGCGAGTTCATCATGGACTATCTCAAGACCCAGGCACCGTTCTGGAAGAAGGAGCAGACGCCCCAGGGCGCGCGCTGGGTCGATGCGCGCGTCTCGGACGATGCCGCGCTGGCGCGCTGGCAGGCGCCCGCCTGAGCCACTCCTTGCGCCCTTGTCCGGCAGCCGCATGCGGGGAATTGGCTTGAAATAAAGGGCGTCTCGCCCCATCTGTGGAGCAATTCGGAGGTATTTCACCCATGCGTATCGACAAATTCACCACCAAGTTCCAGGAAGCCCTGGCTGACGCCCAGTCGCTGGCGCTGGGCAACGACCACTCCAATATCGAGCCTCTGCACCTGCTGGCGGCGCTGCTGCAGCAGGACGACGGCCCGCGCTCGCTGCTGCAGCGCGCGGGCGCCAATGTCAACGCGCTGCAGACAGCGGTGCAAAAGGCCGTGCAGGACCTGCCCAAGGTCCAGGTGCAGGACCAGGTGCAGGTCGGCTCGGAGCTCGGCCGGCTGCTGCAGGCGACCGAAAAGGAAGCCATCAAGCGCGGTGACCAGTTCATCGCCAGCGAGCTGTTCCTGCTCGCGCTCAGCGACAGCACGACGCGCGCGGGACAGCTGCTCAAGGAAAACGGCCTGTCGCGCAAGAGCCTGGAGTCGGCGATCGAGGCCGTGCGCGGCGGCCATGGCGTGGACAGCGCCGAGGCCGAAGGCCAGCGCGAGGCGCTCAAGAAATACACGCTCGACCTGACCGAGCGCGCGCGCAGCGGCAAGCTCGATCCGGTCATCGGCCGCGACGAGGAAATCCGCCGCGCGATCCAGGTGCTGCAGCGGCGCACCAAGAACAACCCGGTGCTGATCGGCGAGCCCGGCGTGGGCAAGACGGCGATCGTCGAGGGCCTGGCGCAGCGCATCCTGGCCGGCGAGGTGCCCGAGAGCCTGAAGAACAAGCGTGTGCTGTCGCTCGACATGGCGGGGCTGCTCGCGGGCGCGAAGTACCGCGGCGACTTCGAGGAGCGGCTCAAGGCGGTGCTCAAGGAAGTCGGGCAGGAGGAAGGCCGCGTCATCCTGTTCATCGACGAGATCCACACCATGGTCGGCGCGGGCAAGGCCGACGGCGCGATGGATGCGGGCAACATGCTCAAGCCGGCGCTGGCGCGCGGCGAGCTGCACTGCATTGGCGCCACCACGCTCGACGAATACCGCAAGTACATCGAGAAGGACGCGGCGCTCGAGCGGCGCTTCCAGAAGGTGCTGGTCGACGAGCCCAGCGTCGAGGACACGATCGCGATCCTGCGCGGGCTGCAGGTCAAGTACGAGGCGCACCATGGCGTCGACATCACCGACCCGGCGATCGTCGCCGCGGCCGAGCTGAGCCACCGCTACATCACTGACCGCTTCCTGCCCGACAAGGCCATCGACCTGATCGACGAGGCCGCGGCCAAGATCAAGATCGAGATCGATTCCAAGCCCGAGGTGCTCGACCGGCTCGACCGGCGCATGATCCAGCTGAAGATCGAGCGCGAGGCCGTGAAGAAGGAAAAGGACGAAGCCTCGCAAAAGCGCCTGTCGCTGATCGAGGAAGACCTGGACAAGCTCGAGCGCGAGTACGCCGACCTCGAGGAGATCTGGAAGAGCGAGAAGGCCAGCGCGCTGGGATCGGAGCAGATCCGCAAGGATGTCGACCAGATCAACATCCAGATCGAGGAATTCAAGCGCAAGGGCGATTTCAACAAGGTCGCCGAGCTGCAGTACGGCAAGCTGCCCGCGCTGGAAAAGCAGCTGCGTGAAGTGCAGGAGAACGAAGCCGGCTCCGGCGGTGCGCCCGTGCACCGGCTGCTGCGCACGCAGGTCGGCGCCGAAGAGATCGCCGAGGTCGTGAGCCGCGCGACGGGCATTCCCGTGGCCAAGATGATGCAGGGCGAGAAGGACAAGCTGCTGCAGATGGAAGCCAAGCTGCACGAGCGCGTCGTGGGCCAGGAGGAAGCGATCGCGGCCGTGGCCAATGCGATCCGCCGTTCGCGCTCGGGCCTGTCCGATCCCAACCGCCCCACGGGCTCGTTCCTGTTCCTGGGCCCGACGGGTGTGGGCAAGACCGAGCTGTGCAAGGCGCTGGCCGGCTTCCTGTTCGACAGCGAGGACCATCTGGTGCGCGTCGACATGAGCGAGTTCATGGAAAAGCACTCGGTCGCGCGGCTGATCGGCGCGCCGCCGGGCTATGTGGGCTACGAGGAGGGCGGCTACCTCACGGAAGCCGTGCGCCGCAAGCCCTACAGCGTGCTGCTGCTCGATGAGGTCGAAAAGGCCCACCCGGACGTGTTCAATGTGCTGCTGCAGGTGCTTGACGATGGCCGCCTCACGGACGGGCAGGGGCGCACCGTGGATTTCAAGAACACGGTGATCGTCATGACCAGCAATATCGGATCGCCCTTGATTCAGGCCATGGTCGGTGAAGACTCGAGCGACATCAAGGATGCGGTCTGGGGGGAACTAAAGAACCATTTCCGACCCGAATTCCTCAACCGCATCGATGAGACCGTCGTCTTCCATGCGCTGGATGCGAAGAACATCGCGTCGATTGCCCGGATCCAGCTGCGGCTGCTCGAGAACCGCCTGGCGAAGATGGACCTTGCGCTCGAGATCTCGCCCCAGGCCGTGGACGAGCTCGCCAAGGTCGGCTTCGATCCGGTGTTCGGCGCGCGTCCGCTCAAGCGGGCGATCCAGCAGCGCATCGAGAATCCGCTGTCGCGCCTGCTGCTCGAAGGGCGTTTCCCTCCGCGCAGCACGATTGTGGTCACTGTCGACCCGGTGCTCGAGCCGGGCGTGTTCCAATTTGCATTGTCTGACCCGCAGTAAGTGCTGCGGGCCGCGAGAAAGGCCGAACTTTGAATGATTTCATGACTTTGCTGGTGCGCTGGTCGCTGCGCATCTTCCTGCTGGTTGCCGCGACCGTGTTCTTCCTGTGCCTGCTGGCAGCGGCGAGCCTGCTGGCGCTGGTCTGGGGCGCGCGCGCGCTGTGGGCCAAGCTCACGGGCCGGCCGGTCGCGCCCTGGGTCATGGGCGTGAATCCGGGCGCGGCCTGGAGTTCGGTCTACCGCTCGCGCGCGGCCTGGCCCGCGTCGACTGCCGCGGCGCAGGCCGAGGAAGAAGTGCCGCGCCACCGCGGCGGCATCCTGCGCAGCAATGCGGAAGTGGTGGATGTGCAGCCCCGCGAAATAAGGGACACCCCCTGAGCTGCTTCGCAGCGGGGCTGCCCCAGCTTCCCCCTCTCATCCTTCGGTGAAGGGAACCAGCGGGGCGGCCCTTGCTCGGTGCCCCCTGAGTTGGGCCAGCGGCGAGAATTGTCCTTGGTTCCTGTTTTTGTGAGTCTGAATGCCTCCTGTCGATCTCCATCGTCTGTTTGAAGCCCAGCACCAGGCCAGCCGGTCCCAGATCGAGGTGCCGCTGCTGCTGCGGCGCGAGCGCCTGCTGCGCCTGCGCAAGATGCTCGACGAACATGGGGCGGTGCTGGCCGCCGCGGTGCAGGCCGATTTCGGCATGCGCTCGCCGCGGCTGACCGAGATCGCGGACTTCCTCGTTTTGCGCAACCTTCTCAACCAGTGCCTGCGCAAGCTCGCGCGCTGGATGCGGCCGCAGCGCGTGCGCACGCCGCTGTATCTCTTTCCGGCGCGCGCGCGCATCGAGCGCCAGCCGCTGGGCGTCGTCGGCGTGATCTCGCCCTGGAACTATCCGGTGCAGCTCGCGCTCGCGCCGGCCATCACCGCGCTGGCGGCGGGCAACCGCGTCATGCTCAAGCCCAGCGAACTCACGCCGCACACCTCGGCGCAGCTCGCGGCGCTGGTCGAGCAGTTCTTCTCGCCCGATGAATTCTGCGTGGTGCAGGGCGATGCCAGCGTCGCCACGCAGTTCTCCGGCCTGCCTTTCGACCACCTGGTGTTCACTGGCTCCACCGCCGTGGGCCGGCGCGTGGCGCAGGCGGCGGCCGTGCATCTGACGCCGACCACGCTCGAGCTCGGCGGCAAGTCGCCGTGCCTGATCGACGAGAACTGCGATCTGGCAGATGCGGCGCTGAAGATCGCGCATGGCAAGCTGTTCAACGCGGGCCAGACCTGCGTCGCGCCCGACTACCTGCTGCTGCCGCGCGGGCGCGAGCAGGCGTTCGCGCAGGCCTACCGCGAGGCCGTGGCCAAGCTTTATCCGACCATCGTCGGCAACCCCGATTACGCCTCGATCCTGACCAAGCGCCATCTCGCGCGGCTGCGCCAGATGCTGCGCCAGGCGCAGTCGCTGGGCGCGCGCATCGAGCTCATGGGCCCGGCGCAGCCCCAGCCCGGCGAGGCCGCTGCCAGCCTCTGGAGCGACGCGGCCGAGCGCCAGATGCCGCCCGCGCTGGTGTTTGGCGCGACCTCCGAGATGCAGCTGATGCAGGAAGAGATCTTCGGCCCGATCCTGCCCGTGATCACCTACGAGCGCCTGGACGACGTGGTCGCGGCGCTCAATGCCGGACCCCGGCCCCTGGCCTTGTACTGGTTTGGCAGCGACGAAAATGTCCGGGACGCTATACTTCGGCGCACTGTCAGCGGCGGGGTGACGGTCAACGACACCCTGATGCATGTAGCGCACGAGAACCTGCCGTTTGGCGGGATCGGCGACAGCGGCTGGGGGGCGTACCACGGAGAGCCGGGCTTTTTGCGGTTCAGCCACCAGAAGTCGGTGTTGCTGCAGTCGCGCTGGTCCCTGGGGACGTTGTTCCATCCTCCCTATGGGCCGCGACTCGACCGGTTGCTCGGGTTGCTGCGGCGCTGGTCCTAGCGCCTGCACAGCCTGCGTCATCCCCAGCGGTTCTAGCCGAGCGGGCTGTTTTTTCCATCCATCCAACGCAAGCGTTGCCGGGCCAGGCCGGTGCCGTTGTCTGCCCTTTGCAGGGCGTTATCACATCGGCTTTGTCTGGGCAAGGCGCTCCAGACAGCCGTACTTGCATGAATGGCTACAGCGCCATGCCCCTGGGCAAAAAAACGTTTGCGGCGACAATCCCGCTCTTCCCCCATTTTCACCTGTTTTCGTTTCGGTATTTCCATGTCCAGTTTCCAGGTTCGTCCCGCCACGCTTCGCGATGCCAAGGCCATTGCACAGATTCATACCGCCTCCGCTACGGAGGCCTACCGAGGGCTGGTTCCTGATGACCAATTGAAATCGATGTCATCGGTTGAAAAACGCCAGGCCTACTGGCGCGAAGCCATTGAGTACTGCGAGCCCCAGGTCCAGGTTGCCATCGATGGCGACAAGATCGTGGGATTCGTCGGCTTCGATCGCTCGCGCGATGAGAAGTCCCGTCCGACCACCGGCGAGATCTGGGCCATCTACGCGGCCCCTTCGCACTGGGGCACGGGCGTGGGCGTGACCCTCTGGGACGCGGCCCGCGACGGCCTCGCCGAAGAGGGTTGCACCAATGTCACCGCCTGGGTGCCGCTGCGCAATGAACGCGCGCTGCGCTTCCATGAGATGGCCGGTTTCAAGCGCGAGATGACAACCGCCAAGACCGCCGTCATCGGCGGTATCAAGATTGAAGAAGTGCGCCTCAAGCGCCCATTGAACTGAAAGCCCCGATGCTGCATTGGCAAGAAAAAAACAAGGAGCGCAGCGCTGTCTGGCGCTCCGAAAGTGGTCTCGCGGCACCCCGCAAGGTGGTCATTGCCGACGACACCCTGTCTGCCGATGCGGCCCACCGCCTGGCCTGCGAAGGAACTTCGCTGCTGTGGCGCGGCGACTTCCAGAACGCGC